>LDNO01000001.1_pt1 | contig 117148 bp, 172 predicted proteins | sample 350531 | NCBI WGS metagenome assembly LDNO01 (sample SAMN03646987, study PRJNA283341) | glacier metagenome | biome: Glacier; material: cryoconite; isolation source: sample AB 0.2 micron filtrate containing viruses sediment from cryoconite holes | place: Svalbard: Ny-Alesund, Austre Broggerbreen...
GATTTAGAAAAACAAGCTTATCAAAATATAGTTAAATTATTACCAGAAGAAAAACAATTAGAATATTTAGAGTTGTTTGATGACTTTGAAAACAACAACTCAGAAGAAGCTAAATATGCTAAAGCAATAGATAAACTTCAATCTCAAATAGTATGTTATTCCCACAGTATTAATAACGTACCTTATACAAATTTAGGTATGGCAACAATAGACCAATGCCAAAAATTAATATGGAAATACATTATACCTATATTTCCTGAGTATCAATTTGTAATTGATAAGGTAAAAGAAGCACTCGAAACTACTTGACATTAACTTATTTTTTTACATTGTTATATTACTAATACTTTTTGACATTCTCAATAAGCTATTTAATACTAAGGAAAATTATATGAATACTTATTACCCAACTAACTTTACTATCATCGGTTGTGTCACATCAGTAAAGTTAGCAGAGTACGCCAAATTACACTTCTGTCACACATACGGTAAAAGCGGTCAATACAGTGTAATATTACCTAATGGTTTAATCAAAACACACGCTAAACTATCAGATATTTACAAAAGCATACGCGACTTCATTACTAACGAATTCAATAACGCTAAAGACAAACGAGCATCAATTGCAGCAGCATACAAACAAGGACTTGTAGAGTGGGATGAGACACAAGAATATTACGATAAAGAACCTATTGTGACTAAAGAAGGTAATAAAGCAGTTTGTATTTCTTTTACAAAATTAAAGCCAAAGACAACAACACGTAATGAAGATTACTACGTAGCCGAGTATTTTACAAATAACTCTGACACTATTGTTGATTGTACAAAAAAAGTTAATATAACCAATATTAACACTCTCGAAACTATGCAAACTGTAAGGGATGAGTGTTTTGTTTGGTTAACACTCATCAACAAATCTTGGCTCACAGAGGATGAATTACATGAACAAGGATGGTATGAAGACTACACTACAACAGTGATAACAACAAATTAATTTATTCAACACAGGATTTATATGTCATACGTTAGCGCACTAGTATCAGCCCTCATTGTTTTTGCTTCACAACTAGAACCTTCCAAAGTACCCGCAGTCAAAGATGAACATACAGCCATAGTATATTGCATTAACCTAGCAGCGAACAACCCAGAAGCATATGCTAGCAACGAACTAGGCTCATGCACAAAACTCCTAGGCTACCTAGACATATGTTCAGAATACAAAGAATTGGATAGTACACTACCTTTAGGTTGTTACCAAATGTTAGGAATTACTCCGCAAACTAATGATGATGATTAATAACTTACTGTGTTTCAGTTTACACAATTATATACTTAGTCAATAAAAAACAAAGGGTGGTATAATTTTAAATACTTGTTCAAAATAATATCCTTGTCGAACATTACTGCACTAAAACTTAAACATATGACACTAACTAAAGAAGAAAGAGAAACAGAGAAACAACGGCTTCGAGATGAACAAGTGCAAGCACGGGCTGACTTGGAAGAATTTAAACTTAGACTAGCAAACGAAAAAGCAGCAAAACAACTAGGACTTAAATAATATGACACTAACACCAGAAGAAATTGAACAACTTAAAGCCGATATAAAGGAAGCTTTTGACAAAACCGCACAACAGGCACAAGTAGTATTACAACTACAAAAAGACAACTTGAAAGTAGCACTCCAAATATTAAATGAAAAACAAAACAAAACTGAGGATGAATAAAATGGTAGATACACCGGAAGAGATAGCGCAACGTAAAGCAGAACGTAAAGCAGAATTACAAGCAGCACTAGATAATGCTGCATTAAAAGCACAAGAGGAACAGATACAAAGAGAAAACATAAAGATCGCATTTCAAATATTAAAAGATAAACCTAAGTAAATAAATCTAGGTAGACTGTGTTAAGTGTAGTCTACCTTTTTTGTGACACTGTTACCTAAACAACTGCGAATATAACTAATGTCAATAATTACAGAAACAAAATCATTATTACCTCTTGTTAAGTGGTTAGGTGGAAAAAGACGTATAGCGCCAAGAATCACTGCATTATTCAATAGCAAGAAACATACTAGATTAATTGAACCATTTGCAGGTGGTGGTGCAGTTTCATTTTATATTAATAATCCTGTAACAATATTAAATGACACTAATCCTCATTTGATTAATTTGTATCAACAAGTACAAAATGGATTAGTAATTGATATTACATTTGAAAATACAAGGGAGTGTTATGATGCTGCAAGAAAAAGGTTTAACGAACTAATTTTAAGTGATAATGCAAATAATACAGAAGCCGCGCAACTTTTTTATTTTCTTAATAAACAAGGGTTTAACGGACTTTGCCGCTTTAATAATAAAGGTTTATATAATGTTCCATTTGGTAAATATAATAAATTAAATATTAAAACGGATTTAATAGAATATACCAATTACATCAAAGATTGGACATTCACATCCACAGATTTTTCTTACATTGAAACTACTCCTGGTGATTTTGTTTATTGTGATAGTCCATATGATTCAGATGTTAGCTTCACTAAATACACTCAACAAGATTTCACTTGGAATGACCACATACGACTCGCTGAATGGGTATCAACTCTTAAGTGTAGTGTTTGTATATCTAATCAGCTAACACCTCGTGTAATTGATTTGTATAGTAAATTAGGATTAACTATTGATATATTCAATGCGGCAAGAACTGTATCTTGTAATGGTGATAGAATACCAAAAATGGAAATGATAGCGTATAAGATAGTTTAGTTATGTTGTATTTTGTATTGAGTTATTTGAGTATTAATTGCGTTATATTTTTATTTATTTGTTGTAGAGTAGAAACAAATATACTTCCCTTTTTGTACAAAAAAATGAAAACACTAATTAACTTTGCATATACATTACAAATACATTACGAACCCGATTCAAAAAACGAATGGGGATTTCACAAAATGTTTCCTTCTTTTCCTTGGAATAAACAATATTATTTTGCTATTGACAGAGTGTTTATTTTTTGGGAGTGGCGATAATGAATATATATAAATGGATTAAACACCGCGAAGTAGAAGTTGAATTAGATTTTTGCAATCCTAAATATTGGGAATTTGGACATCATTTGTTGTTACCCGATACTGATTGTAAAACTCACTATTTTAATATTGGTTGTCTTTATATTTATTGGAGATGGTAATATGCGTCAACTAACACGTAATAACAAAGTTGCAGTAATACTATCCGATTCAGAAGAAGGATGGTTTACTCAACATCAAAATCTAGAACTTATTTTCTTACCTGAATTAGTCGAATTGATTGAATCAGATATATACAATAGAAATAATCATAGTACTTCTTATTGTAAATTTAAATGTAACTTAGTAAGAGAACTACTTACTAAAGTTGGTTATGTAATAAACCAAGATACATATGGTGATTTTTATTATGTTAAAGATATGACAGTTAAATACATTACTGCTGCATCAGATTTAAAAATAAAATGGGTTGAAGTTGGTAGTGTATTTACAATAGATATTCACGAACGTAACTTTGGTGAAGAAGTAGAATATATCAGATATCAAGATACCAATATATGGATAACCGTATAATTTTGATGTTGATGAGTTGTTTTTTGATGAAGATGGTGAATGTAATGATTCAACTTGGGATTACTCAGGAAGTCCATATCTGAGTGAAGAAGACGATTTTTAGTTAAACCAATGTCTGTTAAATAACTAGTATAATGTAAACATAATATACCTATAAGTTAAACATGATAATCTTGGGACTCGATCCAGGTAGCACAAATTTAGGATATGCCATATACGATACAATTACCGAAACAATATTAGATAATGGTGAGATTGTGTCTAAACAACTTGTGTTTGAAGATAAGTTAGTTAATATACACAATATTATTACTAGCAAACTTATGCAATATAAAATAGACGTGGTATCATTTGAGCAACCTGTTTTTATGAGTCGTGGGAATGTAGGAGAAAAATTAAACCGCGCACTTGGAGTTGTATTAACATTAGTTAGATTACAAGGTGCTAATATTTTTTCTTACTCCCCAAAAACAATTAAGAAAGATATTACAGGTAGTGGTAATGCTGACAAAAACGAAGTATCTGATGCTGTAGCTAAATTTTTTAATATAAAAAATAAATTTAGCAGCAACCACGCATCAGATAGTTTAGCTTGTATTATATGTTATTTAAAAGACCAACAGTTAATTTAATTATTACTAAAACTATGTTTCCTAATCTTCCTTACAAACCTATTGTTCCTGTTCCCCCTTTAGAAGAACAGTTTAAATATATTTCTTCATTAGAAACATTATCTAAACCAGAATTAATTGAAAGAGTACGACAATTATACAGTGCGTCTAATTCATTAATTACAATAGTTAATGAATTAGACAAAGCAAGAATTGACTTATCTCTTCAGTTAATTAGTAGTCTTTGGGGAACTGTTGTATGAAACATATTCAATGGAGAAGATATAACGAAAAGTTAAGTTTGTTTATCATAAATGATAAATACCCTGAAGGAATAATATATAATGCTTGTAAAACTCCTGGATTGCTCGTTTCTGATTATATTGTTTCTGGTGGTTCTAAAGGTTATGCCACTTCCCAGAATTGCCTTAAACTCGGATACACATACTTATCGACACCGCAAGAAAATGTTTAATAAAACAGATAGACTTGATCAAGAACTAGAGTTACTAGCAGCAGCATTACAAGAACAAAAAGAAATTAGGTTACTTCAAGAACAAGCAGATAAAATACTCAAACGTATAGATAGTAAGAAAACAGACGGCAATAAATAACGCCACTAAAATGGACGGTTATATAATATAGGTATAGTTTATAAATAAAATATTATTTTAACTCCAACCAGTGTAGATGAAATTGAATTTTATGTTTCTGATGATGGTTCACAAGTTGGACTTAGTATTTCAGGACTTGCTAGATTATGTGGTATTGACCGTGCTGCAATAATTAAAACTGCGAATTCTACTACATCTAAGGGTGTGTCGAAAACAACACCAAAATGGCTAGAACCATTAATGAATAAGGTTTTTATGCCGGGAGTATCTGGGATTAATGGAGGTGACATAATTTAACCAAAGCTAGTCAATACGATTTACCATTATGGCGATATAAACAAAATTTAATTTAATGTTCATAAATTAACAAATAACTTTTAATCCGATAATTTATTTTATCGGATTTTCTATTTATAATAGATTTAATTATTTATTAAATATAATATAGGTATAGTTTATAAATAAAATATTATTTTAACTTCAACCACTGTAGATGAGATTGAATTTTATGTTAGTAACGACGGAAGTATTACAGGTGTTAGTATTTCTGGACTAGCTAGATTATGTGGAATAACAAGACAAACAATCAGTTGTCTAGTAAATGAGTTAAATAATCCCGCAGCTAAAACAAGTAAGAAAAGTCTAGAATCTTTGTTGGGTAAGGTTTTTATCCCCGCAGTTACAAATGATAAATCACAAAAATTATAAAGTTTATATTCTATAATGTCACCATTAGTAAGTTTGTTGCTCTTCTGGTGGTGTTTCTTCTGCTGGTGGTTGACCTTGTTGTAATGCGGCAAGTTGAGCTTGCATTTGAGCCTGTGAAGCTTGGTCTTCTTGTGTTATCTCAGGTAGTTGTAATTTACGTCTGATAGTATTAATTGCTGGTATATCACTACTGGATACAATACCCATTGATACTGCTGTCATTTGTGCTGAAGCCAGTGCCATATCAGCAGCCGGATCTGATTTGGTACTAACGGCAAAATCACCATAATCATCCTGATAACCAAAGTTCCATATAATCAAAGGTCTAACAACTTTTTCAATTAATTGGTCTTGAATTTGAGTAACCACCGCGCGAACTTTAGCATCTAATACTGATAAATGATTAGTGCTTAATGTAGCTGTTGCTAATGCTCCAGTACCTTCGTCTAGAACCATACTAGGAACACCAAATGATGCAAATATTGCACGACGTAATATACCCTCACTCATTGACCAAAACTGTTCACCTGCGGGTACATTCAATGCTGTTACTATATTTTTCTTATCTGTAACTATGTAAGCATGATTTTCAAGATTATGTAATTGGTCAGCCAAATATTGAACAGCATCACGAGTAATTGGTTTACCTTGACTATCGAGTATATTTTTACCTCGTTCGTCTTTAACTTGTACTGTAGCATCTGTATCCGCTTGACCATATAAGATACCAGTAGCAAGGGTTTTGGCTGATACTGCCATCTCCGACATTATCAGGTTATAGAGCTTAATGTATGGAAATGCCGTCTCACATTCTGGATCACCATAAGCTGTTCTTTTATTAAAGTTAGTAGCGTTACCATTGGTGATATGAATACACTTTTCGTACTTCAACCATTTATCTCGTTCACCATCACGATAAACAACATGGGTTAATTGTCCCCAATGACCAGCATAATGTACTCGTGATGGATCAAGTACATTAAATCCCGCCAGCATCCATTTTTTCTTACGAAAACTACTCTTTTGTTTAATTGCTATTTCAGCTACCATGTGTCCAAATGGCATAGCACCACACAATGTAGATACTACGTCAGGTAATGTACCTAACATATTCTCGATATTTTCATTAATAAACTTAGTTATCTCTGGGTTATTGTGTTTGTATTCACCAATAGATGCTGCTGCTCTTTGTGATTTAATATCTACACAAGCTTTAGCCCAAGGATTACGAAGTAAGTCAAGATACTCATCTATCTTATGTTTGTTTGGATTAGATAGTTCTTGGATAACTCCATTAGTTAAAGAAGATATTTTAGAAGTAAGAAATATATTATTATTCACATTTTTAGAGTTAATTTATATTTGAAAACTAACTCTAAAAATGTTGTTAGTAATATCTATTATCTATATTATATAGTGTACAAAACTTTATTTTGGATTAAAACTATGACCTAAAATATTTGAATCTTCAGGTATTGGACAATACGGTGTTTCAAATACTTTATCATATATAATACGTCCGTCATCTAATATATTCCATTGTTCTATACTTGCTATATCACCAGATATGTTAACTACCGAATATATATCTTGATCTACTATATTATCTGTTCGTAAATTAATTCCAGTAATTTCATTTATTTCTTTAATATAACTTAACGATAAAAATGTTGAGACTATAGGATTTAAAGGAATTAATTTCAATAAACTCTTGTTGGCGAAAGTTCCAAATGTTGCTGGTAAATTTTTGCGGAAATGATACGAATAATAAGACCCATTATCTGTAATTAGGTTATTTAAAAAAGAACTATATGTGTTTAATGATATTTTTGAAATTGCAATTTGAATAGTTAATGTCCCACCCATAGAGTAAATAGCACTAATAATAGTTCCTTTAATTAAAGCTGGAAACTTATCAATAATTTTTCCAAATAAAATAGGTTGCCCAATCGCACTATTAACATTAAAATCTTTGTTATAGGTAGATGTAGCAACTAAAGTAAAGCTAGTTGAATTTTCATTAATTGGCAGTAACATACTTCCTGAAGATACTACAAAAAAATCAATATTGTTTAAAACAATATTTTTATCAGGTTTTATTTTAAGGGTTAAGATATTTTTTGTTTCAGTTAAAATACTTTTATTTTTTGAAGGATCTTCATTATCTCTTTTTATTTCTATCTTTGCAGCCCAGTCTTGTTCTATATATTCATCTATTGTTTTTAGCGCTACAAACTTTCCTGCGTAATTAGCTATATAGTTTTCTTTAATGATTGATGGTGGTGAAATAGATTGTCCAGGTTCAACATAAGGAATAAATTGCAAAAGTCTATTGTAATCATTATTAGGAGAAAGACGATCTATTAAAAAATCAGTACGCATATAAGGTCTAGTTCTTCCATCATTTAACCAATAAGCATTTCTTATTACCATATCAAAACCTACAAAACTTGTCCCATAAAACCCTCTTTGAACTTCGGTATTTTGTTCTAAAGCTCTACCCCCAAAAGATTCTTTAACTTCTAATTTTCCATCTACATGGGCAGTAATTTCTGCCAAATAAGAAGTAATGTTTGCTCCATCTCCCACAGAAGCTATAACTGTTAATTTAATAAAAGTTAATGTTATTTCTTGGCTACTTATAGTGGCTCTATTTAAATAATAAACTAACCCCGTTGGATTTGTTGGTTGAAGTGGGGACGATTCTCCATGCTCAACATTTACTATATCTAAGGTAAAAATAGTTCTGCTATTATCATTTTCTGGTGTCCAAGTATCTGCATAAGCGTTTATTTTGTTTAATGTTAAAGGTTGATTATAAGAGTCATACAAATTTGTTGTAACAATACTTACTGGGAAGCTATATAATTTTAAATCGTGAATCATATTTCTAGTTGGTGAACCAGAATTAGATTCCCATAGTCCATTACCTAAATAATATTCATTACCATCAGTGATTGGATTAGTTAGTTCAATAGGTTCTTCTAAATCTTCACTTTTAAATAAATATTTCCTTAATCCGGATTCTATCAATTTCATAGATACTAAATATTTATCAATACCTAAATTTGTAATATAATCTATAACGGTATCATTTGTACTTAAAATTTGTATAGCATCGGGATGATCACCACCAATATATTTATCCAAATTATAATTTTTAGAATTATAAATATCAAATAAAGTTTTCACTAAATAAGTTATATTATTTTCTAAATACCTATTTCTTCTATCCACAATAATATTAGTTCTAATCAACTCATTACTAGCACTAACTACACATAACCATTTATCTTGATATTTAACAATAAATGCTCTACCAGGGTTGTAACTTGTAAGAACAAGGTTTGTGTATTTAGTTCTAGTATCACTAGTGAAAGTAGTACCATTGAAAAATCCAGGTATCATATCTTTTTGTGATACCAGTTTTTTAATTTCATCTATTAATTTACGATCGTCCATATTATTAAGGAATATTGTAATAATCTTTCATATTAAGTAGCATAGTCGCTCTTTCACTCGATGTTAATAATCTATTGAAAACAATATCTTCACTAATTTTGCAATTAGGGAATCTGTTAAATGATCCAGCCGTATACCCTCCTATAAAATAACTATCAGATGGTGTATTTGAATTATTACCACTAGCAACTAATATTCCATTTAAATAAATATTAGTAGAACTTCCCGTAGAATTAATTTCTATTATCGACATTTGGGAAGTTGGAATAGGTGTACTTGATGGAATCCAAGCTAATCCTTCATTAAGTCCAATTAGATTTATACCTAAATTATCAGCCTGTCCATCACCAATACCAATACCTATACCATTACTAGAATTGCCTATTTTTATAAATAGACCCTTTGTAGTAGTAGTAACAGAAGCCACAAGAACTATAGTTAATGGATAACTAGATAAAGGTATTGTTCCAATTAAATTTTGGTTATTATAACTAATTGTTGTTTTACTTCCAGATGTATCTATAACACCTGCATTAACTATTCGTGGTTGGTTTGCTAGAGTAGTTTGTGCAACATTAAACGTCGACACTTGATCATACAAGGTTTTAACAAAAACACTATCACTACCAGCAAAACTTAATAACGCGGAGTTATCAATAATATTATTATAACTGCCGATATTTTGTGTAACTCCTGTAGCTTTAGAAGCTTCTAATATATTACCAGTATATGCTGAATTTATTTTTCTTACAGACCTAGCCGAAACTACACCAGTTAAACCATCTAATAAAAATGTAGAAATAGGAGTAGGAATATATTCTCCGTATACCTCAATTTCACTAAGACAAATAGCATAGTTACCACTTGAATTTACACCAGTTTGTAGTAGCCTAAAATAACAATAACTTACAGAAGAAATACTGGTAAGAGTTAACCACTGAGAAGATGCAATTAAAGAAGTATTATTAGTTTGAATATCTAAGTCAATCCAATCGATATCATTGTTACTACCTTGAAGTTTCCAATTTCTTAACGCACTTCCAGCATCATTATCAGAACGATATCTATTACGAATACTATAACGATTACACTTAAGCTTACCAGTTAAAATATTAACTTTAACCCAACCATCTTGACTACCAGTACTAGTATAAAACTCTGTATCTTGTCTATCAGTAATTGTTGCTATGTTTCCAAATTGTATACTACTTGCTGATACTTCTATTTTGTTATGTTGTGGGTTTACCCAAGATATTGTATTTTTGTTTGTACCCAAATAATAGAATAATCCGTTGGTATCCCCGTCACTAATGTAGGTAAGAGATATATCTGTTGTAGGTGCAGGAACACTACTTAAATACTTAAAAAACCCAATAGGAAAAGTAAACATATTAATAATTACCAACAAAAGTACAATATAAACTTGTTCCGTCGCATATACAACTTACTATATCAGTCTTAGTAGCTGTAGTAGTTAATGTTGGAGCTGTACCACCACTAAACTTAAACTTACTCGCAAAACTAATGGTTCTACTTCCGGTAGCATCTTGAATAAGTAAGAAAATATAAGTAGCTACTCTCAAATTATTAGCATCAAAAGTAGTTACATTTCCAGTCAGGTTTAGTGTATATACATTACTTAAACTTAAATCAACAATAGGAGTAGCACTATATATTATTGTACTATTTGTACTTCCCTGAGTACCGTTATATTGTTGTGGTAAATCTAAATAAGCTACTTTGTATGCAGTACCATTGCTTTGTGTTCTTACCTTCAATAAACCATCGGCGTTATCAGCATATAACCCAAGTTGACTAGTTGAAGTAGTAGGAATTGCAGCATAATTAAAAGCAAGAGAACTAACACTGCTAACCGAGCCAGTAGCGCCTGTAGCACCAATTAATCCACCAGGAGTAATACCTTGAGGTGAAGTAATTACAGTAGTAGCGATAGCACTTCCCGGATATCCTAAATTATTGAGAACAACAGTAGTACTATTCGTGATACTTGAGACTTGATAAAAGCCAGCAGTGGCAACAAATAAGATTTGCCCGGCGACCATCCATGAAGTATTAGCAACGCTTACACTAACAGTTGAGCTTATTACGGGTTGAGTAAATGATACTGTTGTAGTTGTGAAAGCACTTGTTCCACTTGTTCCATTTGTTCCATTTGTTCCATTTGTTCCTACAGCGCCACTCGCACCAGCAGGAATACCAAAATTTAAAGTTACATTCCCATTGCTACCAACATTTGTAATTGTAGGAGTAGTACCTGCACTTAATCCGGTTACTGTACCTACTGCAAAAGTTGGTGAAGAGGGAATACCAAAATTTAAAGTTGCTGCACTAGTGGTTCCTGCATTGACGACTGTAGGAACTTGACTAGGATTAAGGGCTGTTACTGTTCCAACTGAAATAGTTGCCACAGTTCCGGCAGTTCCCGATCCTCCTGATGATTGATTTGTTCCTCCATATTGGAACCATCTACCTATACTGTCAGTAGGAGAAACTATTGATGGAAGACTTTCGGTATCAGTAGCAGAAAGTTTATATAAGTACCAACTAGTAGTACTGTTACCAGTATCTAATACAGTAAGAAAAAGATTATTTACTCTTTTTGGTGTTGTAGAACTAGTTAAACTTTTTAATGTAGAAATAGTATCAACAGATAAGGAATCAATAATAAAAGCCATAGGATATATTTAGTATTTAGTATTTAAAAATAATATCGAGTCTATAACCAAACCCCATTTGGCTAATTTTACACGATTATTCCAATGTGCTGTAAGCTCTTGCGGTGTTGGTGAAAAGTAATTTAACCACTTTTCTAAATAATTTACATGATTAATTTCATCATCTAATATTAAATTCAAGATAGTTCTTAATGCTAGATTGTTTGTTTTAGCTAATTCTTGATATAACAAATTTACTTCTTTCTCTAAAATTATCATAAATGCCAGTTGATCAGGAATCGAATAATCTGAAGCAGAAATATTCTTAAATAATAAACGAGCAGAAATATATCTAAAGGACATTCCATCAAAACTTTCTAACATTCCAATCAACTTTTCACCAGGATATTTACTAGAGTTCCATTGTATTATTTTTGGTTTATTATTAAATGAAATTAAATTTTTAACAATATTATTTCCACTTCGTAATATTTTTATCCACATACCATTACCACTTCTAGAAATTCTATTTGTTCCATCTGCTAATGATGCCAACATTATTCCATGTTTATTTTCTTCTTTACTATGTTTAATTAACGCTTGTGAAAATTCTAAGTGTCCTTGTTGTTCTGCTTTTTTAGATAACTTTTCTAAGAAGATACTATTTCCGTATTCTATTTTAGCTAGATTTCTCAGGAACCTTTGCTTGTTTAGTATTCCAATTACGCAAAGAAGTTTTAATAACATTTTCGTTTTGTTTTTTTGCAATAGGAGAAAATAATAAAAATAATGGCGCAATTATTAAAAAACAAAGAATAAAACAAATAGAACCAGTTAATCTGTTTAAAAATAAAACCATTACGAGTATCCCAATAGTGTAATTACATTACCATTAACTACAAAACAAGTTCCATCTAAAAAATTACTATTTGCTGGATTTTTTGCAAATACAGATATCCATTTAAATGTAGATGTGATAGTCAAACTAATATTACCACCAGTATTAGGTGTAGTTACAATTGGTGCAGTTTCTCTACCTGTCATTGTTGTATTAGGTAATTGCGACCAACGATAAATAGCTATCGCGGTACTACCAGCTTGAATATTAATACCAAAGCTAGACACAATTATTAATGGAATTGCTGTTTGAGCAGCATAAAATTCAAACGCTTTTCCACTTCCTCCTGCTGCAATTACACATTGAGTAGTGCAGATTGATTGTCCTCCAAAATTCACACCACCTCCAGCACCACCACCAGCACTATATTGAAACCATCTACCTACATTATCATTTGGAGTAATTATAGAAGGTAAGTTTTCTGTAGTTGAAGAAGTACTATCATAGTTATACCAACTGGCGACACCCGTACCATTATTAAGTACAGATAGAAAAAGTTTATCTACACGCTTAGGAGTTGACGTACTGTTTAATGCTTTCAACGTGGTAATATTATCAACCGATAAAAAGTCAGTCAAAAAAGCCATAATTAAAATTTACCTAAATGTTTACAATATTTCCATTTGAATTAACCAAAATACTACCATTTGTATCTACCAGTATTTTGTCGAAACTTGAATTGTTACCACTATCACCTAATCCCCCTGGAGATATTTTTTGATTCGTAGATATAGTTGTATTAACAGTGGTGTTACTATTGTATCCGACATTTTTAATACTAATGCTATTAATACTATTAATGCTGACAATTGTATATGTACCACCATTGGATATATACAAAGGTTGTCCTACAGACATCCAACTACTATTTAGTACTGAAATAGTTATAGTAGAATTAACTTCAGGTTGAATGTATGAACTTGTGCTAAAAGTAAAAGAGTTTACTCCAGTAATACTAAAAGTATAATTCCAAATATTTAAAGACTTGTAATAAACTTCTTTTGTTGTAGTTATTAAATAATAATCATTATTCTTACCCAATGTACTACTTGGTACTCCTATTCCAGTAAACCATTGACTATATGCACCATTAAACAAAATAGATATATCACTATTTGCTTCAACTAGTTCACTTACACTATGGTCAATACTTGTAACTACTCCATTGTATTTGTAAGATACATAAACAATATATGTATCACTATTAAATATACTAGTATTAATAGAACTAGTAGTAACAACTGAACTTGGTTTAAATAAACCAAAGTTAGTATCTACTGTAGGTAATCCAGTAGTTGATGTAAAATCACCAAAGTCAAGTACTTTAGTCTCTGTAGTAGCATCTGGAGTTATTGCATATTGATATTCAAAATAATTATTTGCACTATTTTTAATATATATAACTACACTACTCGCATTGTTGTTTGATATACCACCTGCAATTAATGTATCTGGATAATCATTTCTAATTAAATTACTATAGTTAACAGTTACACTTAATTGTTTTGTATTATCTAATGTAACACTACCATAATTACTTGCAGTACCTTCACCATTAACTGTACTAACTACTGCTCTCTTGACTGCACTAACAAAAGAAGTAGTAGTACTAGAAAAACTAGTACCATTACTCGTAAGAAAAATATACTGATTAGCAACATTACTAGTTAAGTTAATTGTTTCTTTTGATATATCATTTAATTCTTGTTTCAGAATTAGCCCGCTACCTTTACCCTTAATTACCGATACTCCAATACCAGGAGTAATTCTCCATCTTTGATCGTTAACATAAATTAAATTACCAAATACTCCAGGTGCATAAATACCTGTAGTTGGCGCAAATGTGAGATATGTAGTCAGGTTAGCAAGATATGGTACTTGATTATCCAGGTGTTCAGGTCTGAATTTGGGTGATACTGTAACCACCATTGCACTACCTTGTGGTAAGTCTTCAGGTAACGTTAGATACTGTGTTTTAGGTTGATATGGTATTTCTCCGATCGCAGTGGAAACATCCAAAACACCAGTTGTAAGATCGATATACCCTGCTGATTCGAGTATTAATAAGCTATCAAATAACTGACTTCTATCTTCTTCGTATAACCTCACAACACAGCTTACACGAGTTCCACTTTTTATAACATCAGTGTTATCATTACGTATCCAAAAAGTAGTACCAGCACCCTTAGAACCATCAACAGCATAGCTTTGTGTTACTACTTTCAGATTAGGTGTACGAACATCTTGGTCACAACCACCACTACCTTGAGTATCAGATTGGTAAGTATTAATTGAACCAAGTTGTAACCATCTACCAATAGTTGATGACAATACCGTTGTATTATTAATTGTACTAGTACTATATTGGTCGTAAACATAGTAGTAATTTAAAGAGGTTACGTAACAGCATAATCCATTAATACTAGGATTAGGGAGTGTTGTTGGGTCAGCTACAGTACGATCACTGGTTGTTAACTTTAATATTTCTGGAGATTCAAGAACAACAGGTGCAGTTACATCTTTTCTGGGAATACTAACTATCTGTGTTAGTGTAGTTGGGTCATTTGTAGTTGATGCACTAACAATTATATTTATCCAATCTTCACCAGGAAGTATTGTAGGTAGAGTAATAGTTACTTTACTAGTTGATGTAATTGATTCAGCAATGAGGGAACTATTGCGTGACAAACCAACGCGGTTTTGACCTTGAATACTAAAGTATATAACTGAATTAACATTTAAATTACCATCGTCTGTTAAATTTACATTAGCTGTAGTAAATGGTAAAGTCGATCGACCTGATGCAAATTGGGTAAAATTCATTTAATATAATGTATTGTTTAATATAGTATTTATTTTAACTTATATAACTTTAAATAAAATAGATAATAAAAATACCCACAATTAGAATAAAGTGGGTATGTAATAAAAAAGAGAACATAAACTATTATATTTTTATGACTAATTTAATTAAAGTTACACCAAAAATAGTTAATGATATTGAATTTTATGTATCTAATAATGGAGAAGAAGTTGGAGTTAGTGTATCAGGGTTAGCTAGATTATGTGGTGTTTATAGAACTACTATTAGTCAGTTAACCAATGACCTACAATCGGGTGTGGGGAGAAACGCAGTTAAATCTCTACAATCCTTGTCTGGTAAGGTTTTTAGCCCGATTGCTGAATCATCTAATGGTGCAAGAAAGTTATTAAAGGATTAAATAAAGAAGGTAAGAAAAAATATCAACCTAATACTTCAGTTTATTCAGAAGAAGAATTTCCAATCTTGGATATGTGTTGGAAACAGTTATATAGTAAATAATCTGAGCAAAATAATCATGGTTAAAAACAATATTAAACGTGAAGAGAATCGTAAGTTAAATAATAAGTGGAATAAATTAGCAAAACATTATAATACAAAATATATTAAAGCAGATTTAAAACCAATGTATTTTAAAAAGGTAATCTTAAATTTATGGATGATATTAAATAACTTAAACCCGCTAGCTAGTTTATTATGTTTAACCAAGGTAGATAATTTTTCTTACTTTAAAAATTGTCCATACTATTATAAGTGTCATTGTAATTGGTGTAGTAATGATAGTAAGCGTAATGAATTTTCAACTAGAGTTAATTTAAATATTGATTTAGAAGATTTATAATTATCTACTTATAATATTATTTTTTCTTACTGTATTAGTTGAGATACGCGGTATTGCTATTTCTTTACCGCGTATATTAATTAAATAATTACTAGAATTGGTAGTTACACTAACTCTTGATTTAACTAATCTTTTCAATTCATCTTTCAACAATCTTTCATAACTGTTATCCATACTAACCACCACGCCTTGTATATGAACTTGAGTCTAATAAATTACCCATTGTAAATCCTCCTTTAGTTACATTAGATGCTATATTATTAGGTTTTGGTATTCCTTCTTCTTTTCTGTTAATTAATCCTAACAAATCTCGTTCAATTCCCATATTTAAAGTAGTACCATTACTAGTCATATGTGGTATTTGATGTATATCTAGTCCTTCTATTTTAATGTTATGTGTAACACTAGTTATTCTACGTTTACAGTTAATACCATTAACATTAACATTTACTTTATCACCACTTTTAATATTAGTATTATATAATACAGTACAAGTTGAACTTAGTGTATTTCTTATATCATCTATTCTTAATTGATTTAATACCGCAGTTTCTACGTGTAATATATCTTTAGCTTTTTCAAAATTATAACTACCAGTACGAGGATAACCACCAGTATATGGAGTTGTCCAAAACACATAATGATAAGGTTTTACTATAAGTAAACGTACCTTAAATGGTTCTTCTAGTATATTTTTTGGTGGTTTATGACTTTGTGGAGAAGGCATACCATTCGATTCACTAGTAGATGTAGTTTCAGTCACACTACCAAATCCTGGGTCTTGTGCCGTGAAATTAGATGTAAAGGTGAGATATTTGTCTTCACTTTCATCATCATTTACAAATCCGGGATTTGTATTTTTGGAATGTAATATACTTAATGTTGTGCGATTAAATGTTTCTTGTCCTGTTGACAATGGTGGTAGAATTGGGTCGGAAGATTTTCTCACCAAATTGTCGGGATTAGATTTTTCTATATAACATGAATATTCTTCTGATTCAGCCATAACAAACATTGGTTCAATATAATTTGGATTAGTTATCCAACTACTTGAACCATCTCTATTACATTGTTTAATAAATTTATCTTCGCTTTCAAACTGTTTGTAATAGTCTGCATATGAAGCTAATAAATAACGTTTTGCACCATAAACAGGAACGTAAGAAAAAAGTAAATTATTATATTTTGCACTATCACGAGCAGATGGAGTTTTACCTCCAATATTTATATTGTACTTTTGAGTATATAAATCTTCTCCTTCTATTTTAAGTCGTATAAGTTTTTTTCCACTAATATCGTAACCTAGTAAATAACCTGTTTGTTCATCATAGATATATGTTTTATATGTTTTTTCAATTAAATACCATTGATTAAAAGGATTAGTTTCCTTTAATATTGGTACTTGCGCTTGCTTGTTATTTACAAATTTAGTTATATCCCAAGCGGTATATGCAAAACCATATCTACTTGTAATTTCTGTTATTGGAAATCCATCTTCTTCTACCTTGTCTATTACTGTTTTTGTAACACCACTTCTGTCATAATTCATATCTAAGTTAGTTAACTTTTTAACTTGCCTAGGAGACTCTGGTGTGCTATTTGGATTATCTTGATTAACATCACCTGCTCTATATTCTTTCCTTACTGGTTTACGAAATATATATCTATCAATAGGTAGTTTAGTTGGTTCATCAATTATTCTTTCTCCATTTTTTTCAAAAGTATCAGGTGTAGTAAAGTTGTATATAAGTGGATGCGCTATTATACTTATATTTTCTGTAGTTATTACATATGTTGGATTTGTAATAGTTGCAGGAACTAAACTATTGTACCTAATTTGATTATCTAAAGTGCCAGATTCAGAAGAAGTAGGTTTAGGTGGATTACGGTTAATTGATGTAGAAAAACTTGTACCTACTTTTAAATCACCATCATTTATATTTAATGTAGCTACACTATCTAGTTTTGTAACTGTTATGTTTGCGGGATTAGAATAATCAATAAATGAACCAGTTATATCTAAATAGTTATTTAACTCATTACTTATAGTAGTAGTTGCATTAAAGTTATGTCTATCCACTTTAATATTAAAATTAACTCCAATAACACTAGCCCCAATTCTCTGTGCTAATGAAGTTAATGGTAAGTAAGTTACATAACCTATTGAATTATTTGAATTTTGTACTTGTACAGTACTTAATCCATTATCAGTCACAGCACATTCAGGATCTAAACCTCCTGTTGCACTTGATTCAATTATTGGTATTGTTTGATTAGCATATATTTCCCATTTGCCGCGCAAACCAATAGATATACTGGCTACATCATCTCCGGTATGTAAATCTTCATTGTAACTAGTTACAATGAATTCAAATCTGTCTATATGAAACGGGCTACCTAGTACAAATCTTTGTCGAAAATTAGAAATATTATTAATACTTGTTACTAGCGTCATAGAAGCGCTAGGATGGTCTTGCCATGAATCTGTTATATTAATATCTCCCAGTACAGGAAGTCCTGTCAAGCCTGATATTAAAGGAATACTGAGTGATCGTATTGTTTCGTGTCCTGGATAAGTAACATTAACAATTGGAGTATTGGAATACAATTTTACTTTGCGACCAATTACAACAAATTCACCAGATACAGGATTATTTACATTTATTGCAGGTCTAAATAGGTAACTACCCCTATTAATAGGATTATTTACATTTATAAATTTTTCATGGTATATAGTACTGGGATTAATAGGAACATTTACATTTATAAATGTTTCATTGTTTCTATTAATATTAACTGGAACAGTATTACTTACAGTTGATGGTATATTTATTGTTGAACCAGGAGCTATTATAACAATTGGAGAGGATATACCAGGAGGAATAGTAATTTCATAAGCAGGTATTTCTGTAATAGATGTTGTTGTATTTGGAATAGGAGTTACTGGACTACTATTAATAACAGTAGTAGAACTATCAAATAATCGCGTAATTAATCCACTACCAGTTAAAGTTGTATTTGGTTTAAGTACAGTAGCAATACAACTATAATCAAAAATAGTAGGAGTAATAGGTAAGTTAGTATTGGAGATAGACCACATTGGATAAAGAAAGAGTAAGAAAAATGAATATGATTTACCTACTCAAATAGTGTGGGAATCTACCATATTTAACAAACAGTTAACTATATATATGATAACAGTAATAGATTAATTGGGAGTATGTTATAAATGATAATATATAAAGTATGAATATAATATATTTATCTAAACGTAGCAAACGGCGCAACAGACATAACCAATTTATTGATGATGAGTTATTAATTACTTTGTGGAAACAAGGTAAGTTAATTAAAATAGATGACTCTGTTGTATTTCGTACGAAAGAACAAGAAATAGAATATAAGGAAAAATTAGATAGTTTTACTCAAGCTATTGATTGGTTAAAAGAATATCGTTTTATACAAAAAGAAAAAATGTCAAACTATGAATAATACAATATTACTTACATCTGGCGAACTAGTTGAAATAGATAACTCACAATTACAACAATATATTAAAAATAACCTACATCAAATACAAGTTCAATATATTGGGGGATTTGATCGTAAATACAATACAGGATTACACTTACTCCACAAATCAGGTAAATTAATATTGTTTAACAGGCTTTCAACGATGATTGATTATGTAATAGATAAGGGAGATGATTTACAAGTTACTAGTAATAGACAACGTATAGGTCAGTTACGCAAGTAATATTTTCTTACTCTATTTATATTCACTAATTATTTTAATTGGTGAATTTTATTTTGTATGTAATTAGTAAAATGTGTGAAGTAGCTAATAAAAATAGAAATCATTATAAACAATGAAAAGTAATAAAATTATAATTTATATAACTCTTTCTGACCGCAGACTGAAAACCTTATCTGATACTGATTCTATTGATTCAGAGGTCAATAAAACCGCACCAACAACACTTTCCTATACTTCAAATGTGTTTTAACAAAATACTAGAAGATAATTAAATGTTCAGTATAAAAAACAAAAAACTTACTGAAGTATTATATTAATGTTATTCAAATGTAGGTAGGTTTTGTTATCCTAAAAGACGTGTATTTATTTCCTCGAAACCTATTTCACAAGATTCGATATATAACGGTGCATTATTAACTCCACTACCATTAGTACCACCAGTAGCAGTAACAGACATCCTACCTTTTCTAATAGTACTACTAACATCAAATATTTCTGGGCGAACTCCGTCAATAATTGTTACTGGTATAAAATTATTATATGTAGTACTTATACTACTAGTGGCAACAAAAGATAAACATTGAAATACATTCCATCTTTGATTAACCATTTTGATTTGAAACCCAACTTTAACCGATGAAGGTGATATAAAATCACCACTACGAGTACTAACTAATTCACTTCTATTTCCTTTTTCAACTCTAGTATAATCAGAACTATCTACACGAAGTACTAAATACCAAATACCATATAGTTGTAATCTATCACTAGTAGGAATGTTATATTTATCTAATATTGAATTTTGGCATTCAACAAACATACATCTGATTGGAAGATTGAAATGTGGCGTACAAGCTGTCATAGTGAGATATAATAATTAATACTGTATATATTGTATTACTATTAACAACAGGTAACAAGTAATAAAACCACCATTCAATTAAGTTTGGTGGTTTTATTTGATATTTAAATTGCTGGAATGAACCCATACAATCACTGAATACCCAGTTTCCCGCAATGCGGAATAAAATAGTTAGTATTGGTTTGAGTTCCCAATCCTTTTCGATTGAATGCCGAATGTGCTTCTACTACACTAACTGAACTATAAATTTAATATAACATACAATTTACTTTTTTCTACTGTTATTAGAACTTAATGTTTGAAATAATGCAGCAAAAGAAGCAAAGATATTAGATATAAGAATACCTGTCTTACCACCAATAGTAGCTGCAATACTACTTCCAATAGCAGCACCCGTAGCTATTTTATCTTCTGTATCAGCAGTAACTACCAATGATTCGTCTTGTTGTTTAACTTGTTCTTCTTGTTGTTGTAACATATATTATATTTATAACTAATTATTGTAAATATAATATAACATATTAATTACCTAGTTCTGTATTTGTGTTTCTGATAATATCGTACATTTTTTTTGTTGTAAGTACTGCACTATCCATTAACTTCTTCTCAAAATCAACAGTACCATCTTTTCCTGATACTTTAATATCATTAGTAACATTCAACGTTACATTAACTGGTGTTTTATTAACATTAGGATTAGATGGAACAATATTATTTTTTGCTCCGTTTGTGGCAATAGTTGGGGCTGTTAGGTTGATATCACTAGGACTACTAGGTAAAGTAATATTACCAGGATTACTAATATTTGGTGTTCTTGGTAATGAAAATAATGGATTTAAAAATTCCGCACTAGTGTTAATTCTAACATCCCTTAAACCATTTATTATTGGAGTTAAACTATTTACAATAGCCCTATATATATCATCTCTACCTTCACTACTAAATTGAGTGTTAGCGTAAGCAATGTTTTTATCTTGCCGCTCATCTTTTTGTTTAACACCAAGATTAAATTGTTGTATTTGTTCACTCTGTTGTAATGACTTACCTTTTTCTTGCAAGAAATAATCTGTGTATTTTTGAGAAGCTAATTCAAATTGTTTCGCTTCTACCGTAGCTGTTGATGCTGCTTTATCTTCTTTTGTTGAAGTTAAACTTACTTGGACTTTTTTATCTTCTGCTTCGGCTACTTTGAGCGCCGCAGCTAACTTTAATTTATTAACTTCCTGTTCAATAAGTTCGCGTTCATAAGCCAACTCATTACTCTTGATTTGCATATCAAGTAGATTTTGCTCAATAGCTTGCTTCTTACCAAGCGATAACAATTCTTGTTTAGCTGCGGTTTCGGCAAGCTCTTGCTTCTGGTACTCGGTTAGTGCTAAGTCTTGAGCTAATTTAAACTGACGCTGTATACCCGATTGTGAACCGTTTTCTAAATCTAATTGTTTCTGTGTAATATCTAATCTAAGTTGATAACTCTTGCTTAATATCTCATTATTTGCCAATCTTTTCTTACCATCCAAATCTGCTATTTGTGCTTGTACTTGCGCTATCTTAGCTTGCTTTTCGTAACCTGCAACTATTTGATTTTGTTTAACTATTTGAGTATCTATTGCCCCACCTGCTAAAGCTAGTTCTTGTTTGTTCTCAAGTTCTTTTTTAGAATTAGCTGTTATTTCACTTTGATGTTGTTTAGTTTTATTTAATAATTTTTCTGCGGCAGTTAATGTTACATTTTCTTGTTTATTGGCAGCTACTTTTAGTTTAATAATATCTATATCTTCTTTGTTAATTTTATTTCTAATTCCTTTTTCTAATTCGAGTTCTAATATTTTTTTATTTGTTTCATTATCGAGTTTTTTAATATTTAATTCGATAGTTTGTCGTTGTAGCGCAAGTTGTATCGCTTCTTGTTGATACTTAAACGATTGTTGTTCGTATTTTTGTGTATCTATTAAATTCTTTTGTTTAACTGTATTTACTTCTACTTCAATATCAGCACGTTTTTGAATATCTCCAGTTATTTTCAATTGGTTTTGTAATCTACCTTCATCTAAAGAAGCTGTGGATTGTATTAGTTTATATTGACTATCTCTTATTTTATTTTCTTCATCTAATGATTTATTTTTAAAATCTAATGTATCTAATAACTTTTTATATTCTTGTGTATCTACTGCTGTTGCATTTTGAATAATTTTGGTACGCTTAACTAACTCACGTTCTATCGCTCCTGTTACAACATTTTGATAATCTAATTGAACACCCAGTAGTTGTTTTTCTAAATTGACTCGCAATACATTATCATTTTTAACTAATTTTAATTGTTCTTGTAATTGTTGTTGCTTACTAATTAAATCTTTTTTCTTTAAGTTATCTAATTCTAGATATGTTTGTTCTTCTCCTGTTATATGTTTAGCTCTATTTAATGAAACTAATGCTTCTTCTTTTTGATATCCATCTTGTTGTGCTTTGAATTTTACATCGATAGCTCTTTTAGCTCCACCAATTACAATATTTTGATATTCTGTTTGTAACGCTAATATTTCTTTCTCTATATTTATTCTTTCTTCTTTATCATTACCTACAAGTTGTAAATGTTTTTGTAATTGTTGTTCTTTACTCTTTAAATCTTTTTTCTTAATTTCATCTAGTTTTACATTAGTTTGTTCTTCATCTGTTTGAAGTTTTGCTCTATTCAATAAGATTAGTTGACTCTCTTTGCTGTAACCATCTTGCTGTACTTTGAATCGTGCATCAATTTCAGCACGAGTATTAGTTATAATAAGTGATTTAAATTGTGTTTGTGATAACTCTAATTGTGCTTTCATTAGAGTTAACATTGATGCTGATATTTTTAAAGTTGAATTAGCTAAAGTCTTTTTTTGATTATCTATTGATGCTTCAAGCATCGCTTCTTGAATTTTACGAATCTTACTAGCACTATCTTTAGCAGATATTACACCACCGTCTTGTAATGCTTTATATTTACTGCTTTTTATATTTAACAACTCTTGTATTTCTTTATCTCCAGCTTTAGCGTAAGCAATAGCTTGATTTATAAGTTGTATTCTTACTGCTTGGTCTAATATATTATCTTCTCCTGTTTTGGATTTTAAAGAATCCAATAAATCCATTGTGTTTTTGGCTGCTTCTTGTCCATTAGAATAATTATTTTGATATAGTTGGTCAATTGAACCAGATACTGTTGTTACTAAATTATCAAATTTCTGTACGTACTGAGTCATATCCCCAGTTTTTATTTTAATTATATGATTTGTAGCATCTACATACTGTCCTGTTCCATCTACTGTTGCTTCTACTATTTTTTTATATTCTTTTAAATCTTCTTTTGCCGTTCTAAATCCTTTTTTTAATCTAACTTGAACAGCATTAACAGAACCGTCTACATCTTCTTTCGTTGTATTAGTAGTTGGATCAACTTTAATTTGATTATCTTTTAATCTTTTAATTAATATATCTTTTTGTAGACTATACTCTGCATAACTTTTTATATCATCTGCTCTTTTTGATTTTAAATTCTCTAACTTATCTGTTTGTTCTTGTAATAAATCTCTTTCTCTTGCAAATTGTTTTAAATCTTCTCCTTGTAATTTTTGTTTAGCGGGACTCAATTTATCAAAATCTTCTAATTGTTTATTATATATTTCTAATTGTTTTTTGTTTCCATTAATTTGTAAATCTATTTGTTTACCACTAACTTCAACATCATTTTTTACTTTTTCTATATTAGCACCACCTAGAGCTTGTCCTTTTTTAATAAGTTCGTCTATATCATCAATACCAGTTAAACCATTTTCTAATTTTGATATACTTGCTGTAGTATCAACAATAGATTTTCCTGTTTCATCTGCTGCTTGACCTATATCATTGAACGTCTTTTCTAATTTGTTTAAACCCATATTATTAGTTTGGTCGTTCAATGCTTTAAGTGCATCTTCTCGTTGTTTTTTGTTTAAATCAAATGGGAGTTTCGGTCCGACTAGATCAACATATTTTTGATTCCATGTATCAGAATTATCTTCACTTTCTTTTTTGGCAACTTTATCTTTACTTGCTTGTTGTTTAATTAATAATTCTAATCTTTCTTTTTGTATTTTGTTAAGTTTACCTTCTCCATCTAATTTACTTAATAATTTTCTTTCATCTTCTTTTTCTAAATTATTTATTTTTACTACATTTTCGTGCATCTCTCTAATTTTTGCACTTGTTCCAAAAAACTGATCATACAAAACTGCACCAGCAATTATTAATCCCGCAATAGGAATAGCAAAAGCACTAAGACCTATAAGTACTTCACCTATTACAGGTAAAGCTGCTTCTGCTAATCCCATTATTGCACTTAACGTTACAGTTATACCTTTTCCTAATGTTTGAAATATTCCAGTTAATAAACCACCAATTTTATTAGAATTAGTAGCCAAACCTTCTAATGCTGCTTTACCACTACCAGAAACGTCTTGAAAGAAAAATCTAGTTATTGCATTATTAGCAATATAACTTTTACCCAATAAACCATTAACAAGTAATAATTCCTTACTTACTACTGCTTGTTCAACTAGCGCTACTTTATTTAATTCTAATGCTGCTGTTGATGCTAACTCCGCTTCTGTTTTTGCTGATGTTGCCGCTATATTTAAATCTTTAGCTATAGTATTAGCTGCTTCTGCTTCAGTATTTAATGTTACATTTGTGCTATTAGCTGCTTCTGCTAGCGTTGTAGCTTCAAGTGCTTGTATATTAGCTAACTCTGCATCCTTTCGCAAATTAGTAGCTACAATAGCTTTTTCTTTGGCTAGTATATTAGCATCAATTGATTGGTTGAGTTTACTCGTTAATGTTGCTTCTAACTCTTTGGTAACTAATCCTTGCTTAGTTACTTCTGCTAATTCGTGTTCTGCTGTACTTTCTAATTTCAACAATTCGGTTTTTTTAACCGACATTTGTTGTTCTATTAATTGTGTTTCTTGTAATGCTCGTTGGTATTTGGGGTCACTTCCACTTGCTTTATTAATATTTGCATCTAATAATTTTTCTTTAGACGCAACTAATCTAATGTCATCTTCTAGTAATGCTTTTTTAATTGCTGCACTTGTTTCTAATGTTGTATTATATTCTTTTTCTAATCCTGTTAATTTAGTAAGTTCTTTGACATATGATTTATTACTTTCGATATTAAATTTAATTAACTTATCTCGTTCACTAACTATTGCATTACCTTCTTTGAAATTAAGTAAATGACTTTGGTCTATTCCTATTGATTGTTTTACAATAGATAACCATCCAACTTGTTGTGCTTTGAGTCTAGTTATTATATCTACTCTACTCAATCCCGATTCAACTAATCCTTTTTCTAACAATAGTTTAGATTGATCAATACCTATTAATTGTTTAAGTACGGGAATAATACCAACGTTATTTTTAATTAACGCAGAAACAATGTGGAATTGTTCCATCAATGTTCCATTCATTAACATCATCATGTAGCGCCAACCTTGAAAAGTTAGGAATGCTTTTTGTACTGCTCCTACTAATATTCCAACTACATCTATAGTTTTGTTTACTCCAAATTGAAAGATTAACATATTAGCTATATTTTTCTTCCACTCAGGACTAATACCTGCTAATATATCTGTAAATTTTTGAACGGCAGCTACACCTTCTTCAAAAAATGGTGCTAACTGTTCACCAAATTGAATGAATTGTTCAGTTAACTTATTAATTATTTGCTCAAATTTTTCACTTTGGTTATTTAATTTAATTCCAAATACTTTATCCAAAGCATCTGCTGCGGCTTTACCAGTACCACTAACCTTAAACATCTCAACAGTATTATCTTTCAATTGTTTAGCGTTATTAGCCATTAACGCTAGTGCCGTATTGTAAGCTGTACTTTCGGGAATAATTTCACGTAAAAATTGAGGGCTTCCTTTTGCCGCTTTATTCAATCTATCTAATGATGCAGCCAATCCGTTTGCTCTAATTTCAGCAATATCAAATCTAATTGGTTTATTACTTTCATCTCGTAAGTTACGTAGTGCGTCTTCTGCTTGAGGTGTTTTACTAATAATTACTCTGAATAAAGACTCTAATCCTGTCAAAGCTGCTGGTGTATCAAAACCTTTCAATGTCAATGCTGCGACACCTCCTGCCAAATCTTGCAGTTTCACACCTGCTGCTTTTGCTGTTACTGCTGTTTGTGCAAAACCTTGACTCAATTCAGGTAGTGTAGTGATACCTAATTGAATCGTTTTGTTTAATACTGCTGCTACTTTGTTTGCGTCGTTAGCACTTAATTCATACGCTCGAATAGTTTGAGTAAGTACTTTCATTACAGCGCCAGTATCAGCACCACCAGCTTTTGCTAATTTCAAACCTGCTGTCATTACTGATGTGTTTTCATCACCACTTATAAATCCTGCCGATGCTGCTTGATATGCTGCACCTAATGCTTGAACTGAAGTGATTGCATTTTTTAAATCACCGTTGACAAGTCCTTGTATATTCTTACTTAAGTTAGTAGTAAAATCTTGACTTACTTCATCTGCTTTATCGAACAGTACTTTTACTTCAGTAAGTGCTTTGTTATATTGGTTAAATTGAGATAACGCACTGAAAGAAAAAGACTCTAGTGCTGTTTTATCTAGAGCAATAGCACTACTTAATTGTGTAAATTGGTCTATGATGCGAGTATCAAAACCACTGGCATTCATGGCTTTAATACCTTCGTTAAAACCGCCTAATGCTATTTGAGCATCTACAAATCCTTTTGCTAATATTGTTCCTACTTTAAGTAATCCAAGAGTATTGTATACCTTTTGTAAACTACTATCTATTAAAGTCAATCCTTTAGATAACTTTTCTGCACCTTCAATACTTCCCTTTGTGTTTTTGTTTAGTAACTCTAACCCAAAATTAAATGGAACAAGTTTGAATTGTACATTACCTACTTTCTCATTAATTTTATCTAATGTATCTGAAAGCTGATCCTCTCCCTGAAAATTAATAGTAACGTCTTGGTTATATTGCTGTTGGTCAGGAGAATAAGTCATACAAATACATTAGAAACTCATGAGTTCGTTTATTGTTGTTATTTTTCCATCTACAATTATTTGTTCATCTAAATTATTATTTTCTTTGAATTGACTCCATTCTTCTTCTACTTCTTCTTGATTACGAACATTTGGATCTTTTCTTAACTCCATTGTTTCTTCAATTAGTTCAGCAATTTCGATATGATCTAAACGTTCTCTAATTGTGAACGCTGCTTCAGTACTTTTATAAATTTCTATTAATGCCGCTAATTCTTTCATATCAGGACTATCTGAAACTACTCTTTTGGTACTTCCTCCTGAACTTCCTTCTGTATTTTTTTTAATGCTTCGCCACTATCACCTTTGTAGTTAAGTTGATGTAGTTTCGATATTAATGATGGTTCGTACCAAGTGTCCGTATTAAAATGTTCGTTAACTGACAAAAATCCACCATCTTCATTTTGGATTGCTGTAGTAATGAATATTAATGCAATTTGTTCTAGGTCATTATCTTCATCTAATTTATCAAGATTAATACCTAATTTTTCTTCACCAATTACGGGAAGTAGTTTCGATATTTTTTTAATACAATTCCATGCTTCTAGTTCAGCTAATGTCGCACCAATATTAGCTTGATTTTTAAAGAAATAATATAATATTTCTTGTTGCAATATAATTAAATCCTTGAGTTTGTCACGTTTAACACGTTTAACTTTATCGATAGAACCATCACTATATTTAATATCGAAACTATTCATTTGATTTATTTTCTGTTGCTTTTATTTTTACAGGGTTAATTTTTACGTCTTTATAGATATTTGCTCTATAATCTTCGTTTGAATCGAATGTCTTATTATACAATTCATCGTAATTTTGTTTTTTAAAAAATTTTGCTCCTGTATCATTAGGAAGATAATCTAATGATACATCTTTGTCTGTTATATATGCCGCCATATAACGAATATCTCTTCCAAAAAAGTCTTTTTTACCAGTATCTACATTATAGTGAGCATACTTATACTGCTTACCGTCGTGAACTATTATACCTTTCACAACATCTTGCTCAATTAATTTACTAAAACCTGCTGAGTTACTATTAGCCTTATATATCTTTGAATATATAGCTTTTACATCTAAATCTTTATTCTGTCTATCAAATATATAACCGTAATCTTTATTTCTTAATTTGGTAGTAATTATAATATTTGAATTATCAAGTGCATATTCACTAGGTTTAATTCCGCTAGAAATAGTAAAATTACTATTTATGATTGGTGCTGACTCTTTTATTTCATTTTTTATTTGTCCAACTTCATTTTTTATTTGTTCAACTACTTTCTTTTCTGTTCTATTAGCGCTATATGAATTAACAAATTTTCCATTTCTGAAATATCCTTTTATTCTTTTTTTGTTAATTAATAATCCAGCAGAAAGAAGTATACCCAACCCTATTGCTTTGGGTATAATAAAATTATTTTTTTTACTTTTTGTTTTGCTAAAATTCGATAAATGATACATGACTTAAAATATACCAATTAATATATTTAGTTACAACCAACTTGAAGAGGTAAGTAATCCCATTCGTAAGGAAAACAAGTACCTGGAATATCGTTGAAAAATAATGGAATCTGTACTTGTTCGGCAGATGGATCAATAGCTGATCCATTGTAAGACACAGTTACGTTATCTGCGCGAAAATGAATTACTTTGTTTAAAGTAGTAATCAAAATTGCGCGTACAGCCAATGTCGGAACAAACTCATCACCAATAGATAACGAAGTTGTTGATTGAATTGTAATCAAGGAAACAATCTCGTTAGCAATAGCTAAGTTAGTAGAGAACTTAACATTTAAAGCAGCACCAACTGCAAAACTATCTACTGTGTTAACATCGAAAGTAAGAAAAGGTTGTTGTGTTAAAGCAACGCTAGCATTATTTCGTGTGATCGATGCTTTAGTTACTGTGTCTTCGAGAACACCAAAACCTAGATAACCTGATACTTGAGCATCGTAGTTAGTCTTAGTTACACGATAAGATTTAATTACATCAATATTTTTTGTAACTGTATGAAATACTTGTCCTGTTTTGAATTGTAGAATTTCTGGTTGAAGATGAGAATAAGCAATACTTAATGTAGGCATTCTTCCAGCAATATAAGAAGATGCTCGTGCTTTTTCACCTTGACCATTTTGAGTCATTTGTTGTTTTTCTTCAATTCCGTTTTCAATAACAAATCCCGTAGGTTTGGGTAAGTTATAAATAAATCCATCACTCAAACGAGAGATTTTAAATTCAGCTACTCCTTTAATGGTTTCGTTTAGTTTACCGATAGTCATAAATAGTAAGAAAAATAGTAATGTAGATAATAGTTAATTTAAATAACCATCTCTAGTAATTACCTTCATGAATATTAAATGTAATTCTTAATATTCTAAGTATAACAGGTTGTAACTCTACCATAGTAATTCTATAATCACTATTTCTACTACCCTTATGTACAAATATACTTCTTTCATGTACAATATACGCTAATAATTCATTTGTTCTAAAATCTATCCATTTTGTATATGCTGCTATTTTTTCTAAATCTGCTAATAGTACACAGAAGTCGAGAGCTATATTTGATGTAACTCTATCGTTAGCAACATGACTACTTCTTATTCTACTTACTTTAAGTAATGGATAATCTTGAACAGGTACATTAAATGCGTCATAGTTTCTAATACTATTAATTATAATTGTATTTGCAATAGGATTGGCGACATTTAAATTATCTTTTATATATTCTCCAATAGTTCTAGTAATACAATCATCTAATATATTATTGTTAGTGTCCATGACCACCCATTAATACTTTCTTTAATGTTATTTCAATTACATCAGCTAATACTAATTTTAATTGATTACCACCTTTCTTTTCTTCTTTTTGTTTATCACCGTACTGTGGTAATTGAGGCATTGGTATTTGACGTACTTTATTAATTAATATTTTATTTAATACTTTCATACTTCCCGTAGCAATAGCACTATTGTTATTTAGTTTAGTGTGAATATACAATTTAGGATATTTATTTATTAATTGTGATTGTATATCAGGTACTACATCATTTATATTTTTTAATACGTTACGAGCATTAGTTAAGCTATTAGCGTAATCATCTAAACTAGAACTATTAATTTTAAAAACCATTATAATACCAATAATCAGGTTTAGTACCTTCAAAATCAATATCTCGTAATTGATATAGTGTACTAAAGTTCCTGCGTGAACTAACAGTAGTACGTTGTCTAGTTAATGTATCATCATACTGTTGTTTGTTTATTTCACCTATTAGTTTTAATGGTTGTGGTTGTGTTTGCCCTGGTATTGATTGTACTGGTGGTTGTCCGGGTATGTATATATTGTGCCCTGCTGTAAGCGCCACAATCATACTGTAAGCATAATTAGTTAGATTAGTACTAGTACCAGAAATATCATTACCTGTGCCGTAACCAGCACCAGTAAAGTGAATACGAATTAATTCACCAATTACTAAACTTTCAATAATATCTGTAATTATTGGATGGGTAGCTACTAATGGTAATTCATATATTTGATTTAATATTAAATTCAAAAAATTCTCTTTTTGTTCAATTACTTGGTCAACTAATTCATCATCTACTTCTTGTGATGGTACTGATTGAATGTACGGTGAGTTTTGTAATGGTGATGGTTTAATGTTTAAACGCGATCTTAATTTACGACCTATACCTACCTTATCACAATAAATCGGGTTGTATGTCATTTAATTTACCATCAAATGTTTATATAATGTTTTATTAATTTTTGATTTATCTTTTTCTATTTGTTTTCCTAATTTAGCTTGATGACCACCAAATTTCATTGATTTATCTAATTTACCTCCAGCATAATAACCTCCTAATCCACCAGCTAGACTACCAGCTAAAGAACTACCAAATATATATTTAGGATTACCTTTTTTAATCGCCGCTAATGTTCCAATTCCTGCACCAAGAATGCCTCCTATTGCCGCACCACCAGGAGTACTTAATGTTTTTAAACTACCTAATTTACGTTTACTCTTATCTTTACTACCCTTTTTTCTTGTAAATTCAGCATTGCTAATACCAGAAAGAAAAAACATAATTAATTATTTTTTAATTGTTTTAATTGTTCTCCAAATGACCTAACTTTATTTATATGTCTAAGCCAAGAGCGTGCTTCACGACTAATATTAGCGGCGGTAGATAATGATTTTTGAGTAGTTTTTGCAATATTTAATCCTCTATCAAAATCTTCTCTAACATCTACTTTTTTCTTACGTTTAACTTTATCCTTATCTCCTTTTTTTCTCGCAAAGTTAGCATTACTAATATCAGAAAGAAAAAACATAATTACTCCGCAGCTTCAGTAACTGCTTTGGTTTTACGAATAGCTTTTGTTTGTTCTGTAATATTTGGAATACTATCGCTAGTATCTTCTGTAATTACAGGTAATTCTTCTACTGCTTCTACTGTTGGTATAATAGGTAATTCTTCTACTTGAGGTACTAATGTTCTAGTAAGATTTTCTTTACTAATAATTGTTTCAGCAGGAGCGCCCCACATATGAGTAACATTAGTTGCAGGAATACTACTTGTGATTTCTACTTCGTTAACTGGAACAACAAAACTACGATTATCTCGTGTACTTACTGGTAATTCACCATAGAGATAAGGTCTTTTGGATGCAGCATAACGATTACCGTTATAGATAAATTCTTTGATTACGTAAACTTGATCGGTGAGTTGCATAATTAATATTTAATAAGAGTAAGAAAAATGGAACTCTAATTTGTTCCGTTTATATAATTAATTTAAGCTCTAGCATTTCCCGCAGCAGTTAGAAAATCATCTATCGAAATAGTTTTAACACCAAATGAACCAGTTGAAATATCTGGAATTAATCCACCAGCACTATAAGTCAAGCCTGCACCAGCAAATGCGTATATTAAACTATCAATATTAATCGTAGTAGGACTAGTTGCAGTAGCAGGTAAAATAGTAATAGGAACAATTACTCTAAATAATGTTTTTACTACAATAGTTGAATCACTTTTGGTTACGTTTAAATTAATATCAACATTCAAATTACCATTAACTTCCGTAATAGCACTACTAATAGTTAATGTTTTTGTTTCTGTACTTGTAGCTAAAGGACGTTGAATAGATTTGGATATGGTCATATATTATGTTGTATATTATTAATATTATATTCTAAGGTGCTATATAATATCCAAAAGAATAACCAATACTATTTACTCCACTTAAATTTAATATCAATGGTGTATTTGCAATTAACTTAATTTCTCTTCCAGTTGAATAAGAACCAATTATACCTGATCCTAATACTGGTGCTAGTATTCTTAATTTGTTACTTGAATCTTTCAGAATAATTGTAGTAGATACAGATGATTCATTTTGAATACTTAATCTTGTAATGTAAATAGATAATCCTGTACCAGGAGTAGCAATGATTGTATTATCTCCAATAGTAGATACAGTTCCACAAATATCAATAACATTTGGTGCAATAGCAGGTTCTATAGCTACTGGAATTCTACCATTAACTATGTTAGGTAGCTTAATAGTTAAAAGTCTTTTAAACAACGCTATTAAACCTTCACCCAATTCATCACTTTGAGCGCTTAAATCATCAAAATTACCGAAAGACTTTCTAAGTCCAATTAAATATTGAAAAATACTATATTTATAACCGGGTATAAGTGAGTCGTTAGAGGTAGAAATTAAACTTTGTAAATTATTAACTATACTATATAGTTCATGAATAGAATAATTTATTCCTGTTTGTTCATTACCTAAAGCAGATACTCCCATCAAAGGTTTCTTAGAAATTATGTAATCTAAAGTAAAATTTCCATTAAAAAAATAAGGGGTGAAAATTTCTAAAGACGAAAAAGTAACAGGAATATAATATATTTTGTTAGTTTCAGAGATACCTGATACTGGAGTATTTACAGTAATATCAATTATCGATACTGGAAAAAAGTTAGTTCCATTCTGAGCTATTCTTCCTTGTAAAATTAAAGTAGAATTAATAGTACCAGAAAGAGATAAATAAATACCATACGAATTACTAGTATCTAAAGTAGTTATTACGCTATTGTCAGGAAACCCGGAAGGTACAACAACACTACCATACTGATTTGAATCGTCAATTATACTACCACCTCCACTAACAATACTACCACCACTACTACCTGACGTATTAGTACTTTCGGCATTAATAACAGATAATGTTAACTCTATTTCTCCTTTCGTTAAAGTACTATATTGTCTATGGACGTTGTTATTTAGACCAGAATATAATAAATTATATCTATCTATTATTGTTTGTGTAGTTATACTCATAATTAAGGATTAAAAATTGAATACTTTTAATAAATTTGTGTTAGTAGTAACTCCCGCCACAAGAAGTGGATACTATTAAGATAACATTAAATTATTAGTTACCTTCTTTCAATCATATTAAAAGTCGCTATGTCTACAACTCCATTTGCTCCTCCTAATGGTTGTAAAGCAAATATTAAATGCTTATTTATAGGAATATTTGAAAATTGAGTTTGCAAATCTTGAAAACTAGTATCAGTAGCTGCCCCTGACCTTTCAAAAGCAGAAGTATATGTAAGGTAAGCATTCGCACTTGGTGTATACTCTGTAGCAGTTATATTTACTTCTAAACCTGATTCATTTGTAGGCACAAGGGGAGGTTGTACAAAAGCTCCGGTCGTAACAATATTTATATCTTCTAAAAATAATCCAACTATATGAGGACGACTGCTTGACTGGGCAGTAAAACCACCGGGAGCAGAAGAAATACTATTGCTTCTACCATTAAAAAGTGTTTTTAACCTCCATACAATCACAGGGAACCATAAACCATTAGTTGTTGAAGTATTTAATCTATATGCAGTAGTAGTTCTATTCTGTGGGTTGAATTTACCAAACACAGAATATTGTCTTCCACCAACAAACGCATTAAAGCTCGTAGCAGTTCCGTTGTTTGATACCTTTACTCTAATTGGCAAGTTAGGGTCAATAGTAGAATTAATACCAGCAGTAGGACGATAACGATGAACTTCTATAAGTCTGTCTTCAAGTACTCCTGGTATTAGAATTTGAAATATAACTCCCCCGTAACCATACCAAGTAAAACGTATCTGATAAATTAATCCTATATTAGTAAAATTAGCTAAATTTACTCCACTGATTCCCGTACCATCCATTCTATCAAGATTCCAAGAAGATTGACGAATTACGGTATTAACAGAATTCCTTCTGACTGCGACAAATCTAGAAGTAGAATCTACCCCAAAGTAATAACCATTAGCATCATTAAGTAGACCCCATTCAACAACAATAGTACCTGTAGGATTAGCAGGATATCTAAATCCAATTCCACATTCAGCACTCTTTCCAGCAATGTATACTCCTCTTTGTACGCTGTCTACTTGAGCAATGCTTGCCGTATTTGTTGTTGTTAAAAGAACTAATTCACCATCTGATTCTGCAACAGTACCACCATTAATGGAAGCAGTTATATTATCTCTAATCATGCTTCCACCATATTGAGGTTTTAAATCAAATATGGTAGTTTTTTCTACTGTAATAGCCTCGTTAAAGCTAGTCTTGGCAGTACTAGAATTAACCGATTTAATTGCCATTTTAAATTGTTCCTACCATAAAATAGTTTACTACTGGTGATGTTCCCGTAATTGTAATAATATTAATTCGCATAAATAGTGCGGGATAATCAGCTAAAAAAATAAAAGATCCATCTACAATATCAGTAAATATACTTATAGTTTGCCACCCACTATTTGTAAGAGAAATTTGAATTTCAGCAGTAATAGCTGTAAGTGTACCACTAACTACTTGAAGTTGAATTGAATACTTTTGTAAAGCATTTACAAAATTAATTCCACTACCAGTACCAACAGTATTAGCATTACTTATTAAAGTAAATGCAGTACTACCTTGAGTAAATGCAGGTATGGTACTTTGATTACTAGCTATGGTTACTGGAATACTAGCAGTCATTAACTGCTGACCCTTAGCTAGAGTTACACTTAGTAAGCGTTTAATTAAACTAATTAAACTAAAACTTCCAGTATCAGTTGTAGCAGCAGTATCAGTTATCAACCCGAAACTAGTACCAAAAACACCATCGGTGGATAGAGTGACAGCTAACGAGTTGGCAGCAGTTTTAGCACCTAAAGTTCCTGGTAACTTTCCATCAATGCTAGATAGAGAAGTGTTACCAGTACCCTGTAGACTAGAGGTAGCAGCACCAGTAGGTAAAGTTATACTACCAATAATATTATTTAAATTCCAGAAACCTGATTGAGTAGCTGCAAAGGTAGTATTAGATATAGAACCAATAGAGTTAGTTCCAGTCGGTAAACTTGGTAGACTAATTAAAGATACTGGTTGAGTAGTTTGAAAGAAACTTCCTGTAACTCCAATTGTTTGTCCAGAAGAAACATTTACTGTTCCAATTACTTTTGTTGTTTCAGCAGATAATGTGGCATTTGATACTACTGTTCCTGAAATAGGTACTGGTGTTGTTCTAAGTTGTGTATCTGTAACTCCTTGTAATAAACCAGTACTTACTGTACCACTAATAGCAAGTGGTGTAAGTCTTATTTGAGTATCTGTTAAACCTCCTGTTACTGCTACTGAACCAGTAATAGTTGTAGAAGTTAATGATACTGGTTGTGTTGTCTGAAAGAAAGTTCCACTTACTACTTGTGTAGTTGGAAAATTAGATACTGATATTGAAGGAATACCTTTAATATTTACATCTAAAGCTTGAGTATTAACATCAATTGATGTTGAAGTAGTATCTCCTGCAATAGTAGTTCCTTTAGCCGAAGTTCTTAAAATAAATTTTAAATTCCCACTAGTTAAAGTAGTATCTAAAGCTAGTCCATTTGTAGTTCCAATATTCGCAGTGACATTTCCAGAAATAGGCAGAGCGGTGGCTCTAATTTGAGTGTCGGTTAGTGGTTGGGCTAACCCTGTATTCGCTACAACTGTACCTGAGATAGGTTGTGTTGCTTGAAAGAATGTACCTGTAACTACTTGACTAGATGGAAAGTTATTTACAGATACTATTGATGTTCCTTTAATTGAAACATCAAGTGCTTGTGTATTAACATCCACAATTGTCGATGTAATATCTGCGGCTGTACTTGTACCTTTAACTCCACTTCTGACTATTGATTTTTGTGTACCATTAGTTTGTGTGGCATCTAAAGCTAATCCGTTGGTACTACCAATGTTAAACATTGGAGTAGTTGCATATGCTGGTAAAGTTCCAATAACACTGACAGATAAAGATGCAATGTCAACGGCTAGTCTACCTCCTACCAAAGCAGAAGGTAATCGATCACGTATTTCAGCCTCTCGTAGGATCTGTATAGTTTGATTCGCAGCAGACGCATCACTAGTACTAGAACCACTACTACTTTCAGCAGTTAGTATTAATACAATTAAAGTTATCTCTTGTTTAGTTAATGTTTTGTATTCTCTAACAACTCCGTTATTTAATATTGAATATAAAGCGTTATACCTATTTACTATTGTTTGTGTAGTTATAGCCATAATTAAGGATTAAAGTTACCAAAAGATTTAGTACTTCTAGGATTAATACTACTACCAAATTTAGGTTTACTAACTTTATTAATAAGTTTTTTACTACCTTGTAATGTAGAACTACCTGTTGCAGCAATAGATTTATTTACTGTTGGTGCTTTAAGTTGACCAAATGTAGGTCTAGGTGATAATCCTTTACCACTTATCGTACCGAATTTAGGTGTACGTACACCTAAAGGATTAAATTCTCCAAATGCTTTAGGTTTTGGTGCAAATTTAGATTTAATATTATTTATAAAACCACCAGTTTTAGGTTTTGTTGCGTTACGTAATGCTCCTAATGTTTTATATTCAGTAGTTGCTTTGCGTGTGGTATTTAACATACCACCTTCAATAGCTTTTGCTACTCCACCTAGACCAAATCCGAATTCAGCGTTATTAGAAATGTCACTTAAGAAAAACATATTGTATATTAGATATTATATTTATTATAATCTTATATTATTGCAATTTTATTAGATTATATATTTTATTATTAAACATTAAAAATATGCCTTCTTTAATTAATTTTAATTTACATAAAAGAATAATACAAAAGAAACTTACTTTTAAACACGCCAATACATTAATTAACTTTAGTCATATATCACCTAATAAATGGTATAAGTTATCTAAGATAGTAAGAAACAAAATACGCAATATTGAAAGTAAATATAATTTTAATTATAAATTGGCAGCAAGAAAAAGTAGTAAGTTACGTAAGTTGTATAAAAAAATTATGTAATGTTATCTATATTTATTTGCTATTTGTACTGCCTTTTTAGATTGCGGCACATATTGTAATCCTTTGCTTGTACCTTTTTTCTTCATTCTGGTACTAGCTGCATATTGTTGTGATGACATAGCTTTAATAGCTTTTGCTGGTAAAAATCTCTCACCAGTAATTAATGATGGTTTACCTGATTTGGTTTTCCACTTTTCTTTTTGCCATTTTTTCAAGTTACTTTGTGGTTTAGTTAGTTTACTTGATTTATAAGTACCGCCAGCTTCACGATATTTTTTACTTAATATCATCGATTTAACGGCACTCCATTGTCCCGGTTTTCCACCTTTAGAACTATTAGCTACACTCTTTTTGATACGTTCTCTTAATGTTGGTTTAGTGTAGTTATTATTGGTTGAGAAGTTAATTAAGTGGAACATATTATTTCTTATTAGCAAATCTACCTGTTCCTACTGGTGTACTATTTTTCGACCACAAATCGCGCCTCGCCCAAAAATTTGGTGAGAATTTGTCGTCTTTTGTTAATCCTCCTGATTTATTTTTAATCCCGCCACTTCTAGCTAAATAATTTTTTCTTGCTTTAGATGAGTAGTTATTTCCATAATTACTTGCACCATAATGTATTAGTTTATATTTGGTTTCTCCATTTACTTTTTTTGATGCAAGAACCATTTTCTTTTTCCCCGGTCTATCTGATGGAACAGGTTTATTTGGTATCCACGAACGACCACCACGCATTACTCTCTTACCTTTATCTTTATTACCTTTGTTACGTGTGAACTCGATATTGATATCAGAAAGAAAAAACATGATATTTGATATAGATATCTATTTTATTGTACTTAATATTAAAGGAACTAGTTAATGTGTGTAGTTCCTTTTTCGTGGATATTGTTTTGTATGTAAGAAATACGTGCAACTACTATTTTTACAACAATGCTTTATAAATTTGAAAAGGCATAATATTAAAAGTTTTTGTATCTTATTAATATTATGCCTTATTTATTTTGTATTTACACAATTGGATGTAAAAGTTAGAATAGTTGAAATCCTTTCATAGTAACAATTTGAGGATTAAAGAACCGTGCGTCCAGCAATGAGTTTAGGATTAACTACAACTGGACTTAAAAGAGCAAGTGCTTCAATTTCATCCAACATTGGAAGCTTACTACGTTCATGAACACGTACTAGAATAGAACTCGTATCGCCGGAAAGCTTACCATCTTCTTTTTTGAAATACTTCATAGGAAGTGTTTGACCCATTGCTTGAACTCCTAAATCTTCTTGCAAGAAACAAACTCTACCTTCTGGTAAAAAGCGGGTATTATTAATAAACCCGTCGTTAGTATTGGTAGATTGAGAAGTTGCATATTCTATTTGATAGAATTCATCAAAAGTAACAATAGGAGGTAGTTCGTAAGCATCAAGAACCATCAACAAAGAAGCAGGACTAACAGCACCAACACCACCAAAACCAGCCAATTGACGACTCTTTTCAATGGTAGATTTTTGTTGAGCTAGTTTAATGCGAGTACGCTTACTCATTACAATAACTTTAGGTTGAACACCATTAGTATCCAAATAATCTAACATCCATGTTTGTAGCAAACCAATACCATCAGCATTTTCAAGGTCATCCCACTTGTTACTTTGTGGATCGCCAGTGTTGCCAGTATTAACTAGTGCAGGAGGAAAATGTCTTGCAGTATAGGACTTAGTATTATCTTTAAAATCAAGAATTACAGGAAGTCCAGTACGTGAGTCAACACGATTAACTTCTCCAGTCGATACTACATCCCAAGACATAGCTGTCAAGAGGTCTGTAATACCAACAATCATTCCTTCAATACGATCGTAAATATAGTTAGCAAGATTATCACCAACACCACGAATTACACCTCTGCCGTTACCAGCAGGAATAGTCATAATGGGAACATTTTTGTAAGTTGCTTCTTCCATTACTTTCAACATTTCTTTTTGTGTTTTTTCATCAAACTGTTTCGCCAAACCTACACGTTGGAGTTCACCAACCATGCGTTGAAAGTTACCGTGTGAGGTAGTAGGAAGACGACCATCTACGGCAACAAAAGAAGCAATAGGTTGAAGCTTTTCAGTAACGTATGCCAAAAATTCGTCATTATCGAAAGTCTTGATTGGCATATAATCATTCAAAAGATTAGTACGTTGCTTTACACGAAAAGTAGTGTCATCAATAAGTTGTTCTGCAACTTGTGCTTGTAACTTATCGGTAAGAAAAGATTGAATAGCGCCCATTTGAGATATTAAGAAAAATAAAGTTGTTTGATAAATAGGAACTCTAAATCTCCTACATTCTTTTTCTTATATATTAATTTTAAAAAGTTGTACCAAAAAGAATCTTAGGAAAGTGACGAATCAAGGTGTAATCGAAGTAAGGTAAAAATTGAGTTCTTACAGCACTTGCAACACTATACAAAGAGATAGAATGAGTTTTGATTACCGTGAAATCAATAGCGTGAATATGTAAACCCTTAATTTCTTGAATACCAGCAAGACCTAAATTAGCACCAACGGGAACAGTAGCAGAAGCAGCAGCAGTAAACGTAACAACACCAGTAGCATAAGCAACAGAACCGATAGTACCGATTGCCGTAGTGTTATAACTCATTGTTGCAGCACTTAAGTTAGCTGTAGCAGTACCACCTTCGGTTACACTATATAATGTTTGACCATCTTTAGCGTAGATAAACACTACACCAAGAGCAGCCAAGGCATATACTTTTTGGTTTAAACCAGCAGTAGCGTTGATTGCGATAGCTACTTCAGTAGCAGTTGTATTTACTGAAGTACTAGAAGCAGTAGCAGTAGCGGTAATACCATCAATAGTAATAGTTTGTGTTGATGTTGCTGCTGCTGCTGTAATAGTCAAAGTTACATAAGGTTCAACTGTGAATAAATCACCACCTGGAACAAATATATTGTAAGGTGAAGCAGTAAAGCTAGTTGAAGTAGAACCAGTGATTAATGTATTAACTTTAGTACGTGGAAGAAAACGATCAACACCATTTACATTAGCAACAAATAAACCAGCAGGTACTAATAACTTCAAATCACTATTGGGAGTAAGAAATTGTGAAGTAATATAAGCATTGCGATTAGCAATATTAATATCAGCACCCGTATTTGCAAGAATTGGGGGATCTACAGAGTATGAACCAAAATTACGATTCCAGAAAGCCATATTAATAATTAATTAGATTTACGGTTTTTGATAATAGCGGCTGCAAGGTTAGCAACATTTTGTTGTTCTTCATATTCTTCATCCGTAACTTCTTCAAGTGATTCAAATCCAAAGTTGGCTATTACTGGCATTGATTCAAGTACTTCGATTACTGTCTTTAATGCAAATAGTTGAGTACCAGCGTCAGTATTATTTCTAGTACAAACAGAAGAGAAAGCAGCAACACGGTCGGATTCATTATTGAAATTACCAAGAAACTTTTCAATAACAATCGGCGCTACTTGACCATTTTCAACTAACTGCCAAGCACGAAGTTCGATATTAGCTAATTCGTCTTTGACAATTTCAGCAGATTTGAAGTTTGCCATTTCTTCTTCAAGTTGATGTACACGAGAATATGTAGCATCTCCGTCTTCTTCTTCGTCTTCGTCTTCTTCTTCTTCTTCTTCTTCGTCTTCTTCTTCGTCTTCATCCTGGTCTAGATAATCTTCAATTGATTCGCCGCGAGTTTCGATACCAATAACTAACAATTGAGATTCAGTATCTTCATCTAGTTCTAGTATTTCGGAGATAGAAAGACTTAACTTATCAGAAGGTTCGAGTTCACCAGTAATTACAGAATAAATATCTTCAGGTAGATACCCAGCGAGTTCGCCTAATTCTGTACATAAACCTTCGATATCATATTCATCAGTTTCTTCATCATAGAACGCATCAGCGCCTAATTCAAGTAATGCTTGACCATACTGTGAACCAACGCTAAATTCAGCATAATCTCCACCATCGGAATATTCTTCAGCATTAGAATTATTACGCGCGTTTTTTCTTTCGTTTTGATTCTTGAGAGCTTCTTTTAATGTCATAGTTTTAATTAATGTTGTTTATTTTGTTTTCTATATTTGTTAGCAATACTTAATCCTGTTCCGAGAGCTAATCCTCCTAAAGTACCGTATTTGTTACCTTTAATACTTGCATTTCCATTATGGATTGAAGAAGCAAGATATCCTAATGTTCCACCTACGGCTGCCCCATTAGCAACATCAGGATTAAATGTTGCTTTTAATAATCTTTTTATTCTGGGTTTCTTGTCTTTCGTTCCCAGAGTTCTACCAAATGTAGATAGGTCAGAAAGAAAAAACATAATTACTTAGCCTTCTTTTTCTTGCGATTTTGAAGTAACTTGTAACCACCATAACCAGCAGCACCAAGAGCAGCAGCACCACCAATTCCTAATGCTAACTTACCAGCACCAATTTTGGAATAAGCTTTAGCTACATCACTACCTACACGTTTGCCAGCTTCAGAAGCATTAGCAAAACCATCACGACCTAACATTGCAGCATTTGTGCCTACATTTCTAGCTTTTTGTCCAAGAAATGCAGCAGCAGCTTTAGGATTTTCTATAGCTGCTTTACCATATGCTAAACCTGAAGCTCCTGTACGTACGGCTCTTGAACCTAATCCTTTAACTGCCTCAACGTCACGACTCAGTTGACCTTTAGCACCACCCTTAGATGCTAAAAAACCCTTAGCATCAAAGTTCTTTTGTGCTTTACGATATTTTAATGCTGGTTGAAGATAACGATTAGCTGCTAAACCAGCACCACTACCAACACCAGCAGCGCCTAGACCAATACCAACGTTAGCCAACAAACCACGTTTCTTACGGGTGGTCTTATCCTTACCACGACCAAATTCAGCATGACCTGTTAATGATTCATAATCAGCCATTGAGAAAGCGGCAATGGGACGACTAGTATTTTTATATGACATATCAATTAATAATTATTTACCACAGTTGTACTTTTTTTACGACCTAAAATAGATTTTGCTGCTAATCCTGCACCTACTCCCGCAGTAGTTCCTAATCCTATTTTTCCTGTTTTTGTTTTAATTATTTTTTTAATAGCTCGTCCTACTCCTGTTGGAAATCCTTTTACTTTATTACCTGCATTAAAGCTTCTTTTAACTGCATTACTATCTTTTTTGATACCACCTATAACGGAACCACCATGTTCTTTGATACCACCTATTACCTTAGATCCTATTGATTTAACTTCATCAATTACACCAAAGTTAATATTACTTCTGTCTCGCATAGGGAATGAAGCAAGAGGAATATTAGAATTAAATCTCGATCCACTTGTTGCTTGTGGTCGTTGTCCTTGGTTAGGTTGATTCGTTCGTGGGTCTTGACCTTGTTCTGTATCATCTTGTTCTGCATTGGCACCAATCAAGTCAAGAAATCTATCACAAAATTCTTGTAATGCAGTTGTCTGTAATTGCATTGGATCAGCACCATCTAATAAATCGTCATCCGCTTGTTGAATATTTTTTGTGATAGTCCATAACTTCTCAGTTAATTCTTCGTATGCTTCTTCAATTTGTTCCATGTCATTATCGGAACTATCTAAATCTTCAAATGTTAATGATGTTGAATCATCTCCAAAATTTGCGGATTGTGTACGTGAGTTGCGATGTGATTTATGATATAGGGACATACCTAGGATTGCAGGAAGTGAAGTTAATGAAATTTCACGAATTGTATCTGTACTAATATCTAATCCGGCAGAAATAGTTTTAACTATTCCGGCAGCTACTTTTTCAGCAGCATCTTTTGTTTTAATTAATACTTCATCTGCGAAAATACCAAGCTTACCGATCAAATGTTTTGCTTTTTTATTTGGTAGATTATCTTCTGTAATAACTTCAACACGTACAACACTTTCTAAAGAACCACAAGTAGAATCGAATGATTTAATATGGTCTTTAAGAACGGGTATATTCTCACCACTATTAAATAAGGTATTAGTATTTTCAACTATTTGATAAATTCTATCTTCATCAAATATGTGTTTACGTTTTTTGCTGTCAACGTGGCTTCCTTCTACTAATATTAATGCTTTTTTAGATAAGCCTTGTTCTGTTACTGAATAATTACTTTCAGTATAACCTCCAGTAAAATAAGTTATATCTTGTTGTTGACGTTTAACCATAATTAATATATTACATAGACAGATATTTAATTAATTGGTGCTTTATGGTTCCTACTCTATACTACATAGAATATCTCATATATAATGAAATAAGTACAATAGTTGAATAATATTCAATGAATAACAAAGATGTTCGTATTAGTATTGCAAGAAAAATTAAAGATGCGAGAAAAGAAGCTAATTTAAATCAATCGCAATTAGGTTCTAGGGTATTTATGGATAAAACTACTATATGTTGTATTGAAACAGGTAAGAGTGGAGTTAGCTCAGATAGATTATTTGATTTTGCTAAAGCATTAAACAAACCTATTATTTATTTTCTAAGCGATATAAGCTAATGCCACTACAACAAGTTGATGTTAAAACATATACAAGAAGAGGTAAGTTAGTTAAATCTTATAAACGTAAACAAGATAAGAAAAACCTACTACTTAAAACAGCAATTGGTACAGCTAGTGTATTAGGTATTAGTGTAGCTAGTTATTTGGTATTGAAGAAGAGGTACATTGGTAACTTAGACAAAGTAGCAAATGTAATTAAAGCTAATCCCAATGTTGGTAAAGTATTGGACGATAGCAAAGATAATATGTTATTTACTCTTGGTGGTTTTGCCGCAAAAGGAGAGAATAGCAAAGGTGAAGCTATTATTATGAATAAAGTACTTAAACAATCTGTCGGAAAAGAAGCTGCCAGTAGAACAGAGTTTGTTGCATTAAAACATGATTGGTCAACAGGTAAAGAACAAAAATATTACGAAGAGGGAATTAAACCATTGCGATATTTGACATCTGTACCTCAACCCACATTAAAATCAATATCTAAAGGTAGGAATGATGAAGCTATTAAACAAGCAGAAGATATATGGAGTTGGGTAGTGAAAAATCCAAAGAAAAAAGTCAAGCTAGTTGGAATTAGTGCTGGTGGTCAAATGGTTAAAGATATTGAATATATATTGAAGAAAAAAGGGGTTGATGTTGAAACAGTTACTGTTGGTAACTTTGATAATAAAATGCACAAAATGTCTACATCATTAAATATAGTAAATAAAAATGACACATTAGTTAAACTATTACAACCAAGAAATGTAACATATGCAAATGTAAAAAAATATCCGGGATTTGGTGAAAATCATTATCTTGGTAATTTAATATATCTACCAAAAAAAGAATCAGAAAAAACCCCAGAGATTAATAAGTCAATTATGGACGTAATAACAAAACATTTAAAAATTAATTAATTCTCGTTACGTTGTTTACGAATACGATTCAATTTATCGCGCACTAATTGTGTTTTAGCAGCGTGTTCTTCTTGTGCTGCGGTAACTTTTTTAAGCGCACTAACTAACACTTGTTGTTTTTTATCTTCGGGAATATTTGAATTATTTAATACTTGGTTATATTCTTGTCGAGCCTTATTTAACTTTTTTCTTACTTCTTTTCGTAGTTTAATTTCCTGAGTAACCGTATCGGCAGTATTTGTTGATATTTGTTTTTTAGATGCAGTGCGTTCAACTATTTTAATTGGCGGTTTCCAATCTTTTGGTGCAGCAATAAATTGTTTAGTTTTTTCTATAACTTCTGGAATTGAAAGATAATGGTATGAACCATGATCTTCCAAATATTTATCTGAGAATTTTTTTCCTATTTTATTTTTTTTGATACCTATTATTTTTGAATTTGGAAAGTGGTTAAGTTTAGTTTGCCAATCGTTAACATCAATTATATTTAATGAATTTGGTGCGGTATCTAATAATCCATTATATGTAGCACCATAACTAACATTTTTAAATTTAGTTAAATCTACATCCATCTTACTTAATATAGTCATTGTTTCATCTGTAATAGCTCCTCCATAACTATGTCCAAAACTAACCATAGTATGTGTTGGATACTTTTTATGATAAGCATACATTGTTGCTGCTAATTCTCTAGATGTTGGATTATAACCTTTAAGTATTGATTCTTTTAATCTAGTTTTATGGAGTTCATATAATATTTGTGTGTTGTTTTTTGGAGCTACTGCCGATAATGTATTAAAGGATGTTGTATCTACTGCTACCGTATGTCCTTTAAATTTACTTTTAATATAACTAGCTAAAGTTGTACTCTTTTTTAATCCCTCTTCATAACGTAATCCACCAACAGCAAAATTAATATTATTACGTTTGAGTTCATTTTCGGTTAAGTCTGGTACATTAATTTGCTTCGCAGCATTTTTTGCCCAGATAACACTATCCTTAATACCATTACGATATTTACCTTTTAATATCGCGTAACTAGTTGCAGCTAAACCTAACGTTCCTGCAACACCAATACTTAATTTAGAAACTATATTAAGTTTATTTTTTTGATCTATATTTTTCTTGTATGCTTTAACTAATTTTCCTTTTCTAACAAAGGATTTGACTTTCACCTCCTTTTTACTAAAATTAGTTATTTTCATATTATCTATAACCTTTAACTCTGCCAAATTCAATAATGTTATTTATATTATTGAAATTTTTATTTCTATTTTGATCACGTTTACGAATAGCATTAATTCCAGCACCGATACCTGCTCCAATAATTCCATGTCCGATAGCATTAATACCAGCACCCAATCCTATCACTACTGCTGAAATTATTGGTTTTTGTTTAACCAACTGTCTAAATTCTGGATTTACAGCAAAGTGACTTCCAACTTTAGCTAACGAAGCAGCACCACCGATAGCTGCTCCATATTTCAAACCAGTCAATGCACCACCACCAATAGTAATGCGTTTCTTTTTGTCTTTGGAACCAATCTTACGACCAAATTCAACAGAAGAATAATCAGAAAGAAAAAACATAAAATTAACCAAATATATAAGTAATAGGACTAGTTAATGAACGAACTAAATGATTCTCAGGTGTTACAGACTTAACACGATATTTCTTATCTTTACTACGTAGAGTATAATACTCATTTTTGTTAATTGTAGCTTTATTTAACTCACCTAATCCTTTGTAACCAACGTAACCACCTAATGCTCCTGCAACACCAGTAATAGGTCTTATAGCTATATTTAATACCTTTGGGTCTATCTCTTTAATATGTGTACTAACAAATCTAATAGCTCCAGGTGTAGCTAATTTTGATGCAAGTACAGTACCACCAAGTGAACCAATAGTAGGTAATGCCGCAGCCCTAATTAACGCACCAACTTTAGATACTCTTTTCTTTTTATCTTTAGAACCTTTTTTACGAGCAAAAGTAATTAGTTTATTACTTTGTGAATAATTTAATTCTCTATCAAATTGATTCTTCTTTGCATTACTACTAAGTTCAGATATTAATTTTGCTGCTTTTTTTCGCTCTGTTGGACTTAAGCTACTTAATGAGTTGTTTTTTAAAGCATTAATATATTTGTCATTACTACTTATTCTTAATTTTGATGTTTTATACGCATCAACTATATATCCTTTTCTAAGTTTTATTCTCTCTGTTTTATTTTTCACACCATTCAAATTACCGTTGTATTTCATAAATCCTTTTTTCTTTATATTACTTACAACTTTGCTGGAATCTATAGTAGGTATATCTAGTTTTATTTTTGGTGGTTTAATCTCTTTAATTTCATCTACATTTTTTTCGATTTGATTTATTAGTTGTTTAGTTTGTATTTTCTTTTTTATTATTTTAGCAATATAAGGTGATGCTACTAAACCCAATGTACCTAAAGTTACACCAGCAACTAAAGCTGCATCTCTTAATTTGCGTTTTGTTTTATCTTTAGAACCTTTTTTACGAGCAAAAGTAGCTAATTTATTGTAAGAACTAAACAATCCATTACTGCCAAATTTATCTTTCAGTTCTTTAATATCTAACTCAGTAAATCCTATTTCTTTAAACCTATCTATTGTTTTTTGTGGGTCTATTGCACTTTTATATCTACTTAATTGTGCTTCATAAGCTTTTCTTTCTGAACTACCAATTTTTGGATCATCTATTGCTTTAACAATAGCTTGATAATTTTTTAAAGCACTATTATCTTTAAAGATAACTTGACTATTTTCAGTAACAGCACGATAATAATCTTCTCTGAAATCAGTAGTTGGTAATTTATTTAATGTTTTAATCCTTTCAGTTGCCAAAACAAATTGACGTTCTTTAAGTGGTAAATTCTTTTCAAAAAAATCTAATCTTTTTAACCGATTATCTAACATACCTAAATTTGATTTACGTTCCAAATTTTTAAAAAAGTTATTTAAATTTGTATTAAATAGATTCAAATGTTTTTCTTCTGTGAAACCCAGCGAATTATTTAATTCAGCAAGAGTACGTGGTGCAGTTTGTGATTGAATTTTAGCTTGAGTATTTAATTTAATATTATTAGCTAACACACTATTTCTTTCGGCAGTTAAAGGATTATAAGAAGCAAGTTTAGATGAGCCACGTAATAGATTTTTACCATACTTAGCAGACAGAATACCTGCTCCCAATACACCTAATACACTTAAACCGATAGCTGCTTTTTTGCTATCCTCTCTATTGCTTGGTGTAAATGCTCCAGGTAGTGAACCAATAGCAGCCCCAGCTAATAATCCTTTTCCAGCACCTAATATACCGCCACGTTTGTATCCAATAGCCGCACCACTGATACCACCTAATGCCGCGCCAGCTTGAATAATGCGGTCTTTAATACTACGATCGTAAGCTTTTACAATATGACCATTTCGGGTATATGTTTTAACGTTTGTTTTAGGCATATTATTATTATTTATTTTCACCAATTAAATCTAATCTATCTGTTGGTATTCCATACATACGAGGAGGTCGTTTATAATCCTTCCATTTTGTTTTACCTATTGGTGAATATGGACTACGTTTATGTTCTAAATATGAACCACGTAATAATGTTCCAGCACCTAACAATGAACCTAATACTAATCCATTTCTTAATCCTTTTCCTCCATAAGCACCACCTATTCCTGCACCAACAGCACCACCAGCAATAGCACCTACTCCAGCACTAAAACCTAATCTAGCTTTTGCGCCAAATCTACCCATTCGTTTAGCTCTTTTTTTGGTATCTTTAGAACCTTTACTACGTGCAAACTCAACATTATTATTAATCTTAGAATATTCCCCTGTACCTAATGTTCTATTGATGCGTGCTTTATTGGATAATTCTTTAACTACCGAATTATATTTTCTTCGTTGTCTAGACGTTAGATTAGTTCCTTTTTTACCTAAATTATTTACAAGATTGTCTACTCTTTTTGTTTCATTTACTCGTATACCTTTGACGTTACGATTGTATTGATCTGTAATTTCATTACGTCTACGTTTAATAATTGACGATTTCAAAGCTTTCGTCTCTGCTGTATTGGAACCTTTTATACCACGAGACAATAAATTACCTTCTTGTGATAGCTTACTACGTCGATCTATTTTATTCATTGCGGAATTTACATCTAAATTAGAAATGTAATCGAATAAATCTTTGTGTTCACCTCTCTTTCTATTTACTGCTTCATTAATGTTATTATCAAATTGTTCTCGATTTTTCTTTAACTCAACTTTCATATTATCTATAGCTGGTTCAAATTTTTCTTTGAATTGTTTTTCAAATATTTTTTGTTGTTGTCTTTTTTCTAATACATTTAAAATTTTATGACCACCTAATAATACACCCAAAGTTCCAGCCGCCGCCAATCCACCTATCAATAATTTTTTCCTTCTCTTTTGTTTATCTTTACTACCCAATTTTCTACTAAAATAAACTTCGTTTAAATCAATAGAATTAACATCACTTAAAAAATAAATATTAGACATAAATAATATCACCTAAACAAATAGGAGAACGAAAATTAATAATCGAAGAATGGGAGTAAGAAAAATCATCTATTAAATCAAATAATCTTTGTGCTTTTTCATCAGATACAGATTCATAATCTGTAGCTTTTTTTGTACCTTTTCTTCTATTTAATTCTTCTTCGTATTTTAATCTTATTTGTTTTTTTCTATCTATAACTGAACCTAACTCGCGCTCATATTTTTTATCAGGAGTATAGTTAAAGTCATATTCATCTATTTTTTCTAAATTTATGTTTGGTAATCCTAGATGTTTTCTTGCAGCATTTAATTCATTCGTGTTATTTTGTATTTGGTCTTTGCTATATGTAATAGCTTCTCCTACATTTTTATTTGTACTTTTTTCTTCTAATTTTTTTAATTCTAATAATTTATTTTTTAGTGAATCTTGACTTGGTTTTAATTTACTAGCTAAAAATATAGTTTCTTGAGTTTCTACATACTTATTTAATTCATTAGTTCTAACTTTTATACTTTTCTCTAAACTAGCATCACTTGCTTCAGATAATACTTTATCTAATCTTGTGGGAATACTGGGTTTGCGTTTTGGTAATGGTACTTGAGTTATTGATATATCTTTTTTAGATACATTACTTACAACATCATTTGAAGTATTATTTACATTAGATTTACCCAACTTGTTATCTATATCAGATAACAACTGTTTATTACCACGCGCAACTTTATCTTCAACAGCACGTATAATACTTTCACTATCTACATTACTTTGTTTAGGTAGTTTAGATATTACATCATCTGCTATTTGTTTTGTATTAACTTCTTGTTTAGGTATCCTAGATATTACTTTATTTACAATTTCATCTACATTATTAGGTTGATGTTTAACTGCATTTAATATCTCACCTTTCATATCTCCTAGTAACTTAGTAGTTTGTTTTATACCACGACCTTTACCCAATAGAAATGCACCACCTAATAATCCAGCACCTAATACACCACCACCAGCACCAAGTAATGCTGATCTAATATCTATTTGTTTCTTATATGATTTAACTAATTTACCTTTACGAACATAGTTTTTTACTTTGATATCCTTTATATTAAAATTGGACAACTTATACATATTATTTATTTTTCTTAAGTTTACGTTTTCCATAGAAAGGATTAGTTAGTTTTCCAAGAGTAGCGCCTATAAACTTACCACCTTGTTCAACATCTTTGTCTGTTAGTTTACCTGCCTTAGATCCTCGATAACCTAATACTTGTATTTTTCTTGTAACTACATCGTATATTGAACTTAACGGATTTCTGTCACTCCAAAAAGGATGACTAGAATTTTTACCACTAATAAAAGTGTGTCCTGCTGACCTATCTAAAAATTCTTTAGGTAGCTTCATAGATGTAGTTACTCCTCCTTCACTACCACCATACGCAGGATTTAAAAAACCTTCTTTAATAATATTTTTAGCTGCTTTTTTACTGGTTCCATGTTGTTCTAAACGAACACCTAATAACCTGGGTATACCACTATCTATTGATTGTTTAGCAACTAAAGTTAAACTACCTAATAGTGCCACCCCCCTTTAGCTTTTTTACCTAAACTATTTTTATCAGATTTTTTATCTTCTTTTACTTTTTTAGAAAATAAAACAATAAGATCAGAAAGAAAATACATATTATTTATTTTTTTTGTTTTTATTACTATTTAATTTATTAACTACCAATTCACCACCTTTTAATATACCAGTACCTAATAATGCCGAACCTCCCATTAATGCGACTACACTTAATCTTGGATCTATTTTGTTAGATATGTGACTTAATCCAGAATACAATTTTCCACCAAAAGGACGTATAATCTTAGCTGGTATTTTTTCTACCTTGGCAAATTTATTACCTCGTTTAGCTAACTCTTCTTCAAATTGTGATGCTAATCTTGAACCATCGGAATTAGGTTTAACACTACTATGATGTTTATAGCTTTCCTTTTTTATTGTTATTCCATCTCTATCTAATATACTTAATCCATGTAATGCGCCTGTTCCAAGAGCAAGTGGAATTAGTCCATTAAATTTTCTTTTACGTTTCTGTTTATCTTTAGAACCAGCATGACGTGCAAATTCAACATTAGAATAATCAGAAAGAAAATACATATTATTTGTATTTATTTAATAGTAGAGTTGTTATATATAATATTTTATTTTCTAATGTATCTATACCTTTTTTATAATCTAATATTCCCGCAGCTTTAATTAAATTATCTGTAGACTGTTTACTATACATAAACTCTTGTAAATCTATTTGAGTTATGCTATTTACTTTAGTCTTTTCTTTATTTACTTTTTTATATACTTGTTCTAATTCATCTAATGACAATAAGAAATCATTCTTAGTCAAACCATCTGATTTAACCAACTTACTACTCAATGTATTTAATTGAGAATCTACGTTGTATACAAACGCAGGGTCACTACTACCAAGCGACGTAAATATACTAGTTATTTTTTTACTATTATATCTTACATAGTCTTGTGCTAATGCAGGGTTACTTAATATAGTTTGTTTAGTAGAAACAAGTTGTCCATATAAATCATCACTATTTAATCTTTGTTTATTTGCAGCAAGACTATTACTTAAATCAACTAATGTATTGTTTAATTTAGTAATAGTAGGATGTGTAGATATAATATCTTGTGGAGTTATATTATCTGGTAAGTTGCTTAGTGTAGGTTTAATTGCTTCTATTGCTTCATCTCGTACTTTAATTAACCCGCGTATTTCAGCATACAACTTACTATTGTTATCTTCTAAACTAGTTACTGTATTATTTATAAAGTTAATATCATCACTATATGACTTAATAACTATTTTACTTATAGTTGTATCGAAAGTAGAGGGAGTATAAGATTCATATCCAGGTAATCTTTTATTTATATTATCTAACTTTACTTGAACTATTGAATTTACACTATTAGGATTAACTTCATTTGCTACAGTTATTGTTTTCTGTGCATTATTAGTAACAGTATCTAAATAATCATTGTAAGAAAAATTAGTATTAGGTATTGTTTTATTTATTGCAGCAGTAACCTGTGGTAAATATTGTTGTTTAACTACTTCTACTACGTCGACTTCAGGTAATGCTAGATTTAACATTGGTAGCTCTATTAAATATTCACTAGCCTGTTGTAATACTTCTGGTAATTGTTTAAGTATAGTACTCGTGTTATCTATAATTACGTCAGCTAAATTATTAGAAGTAGTTATATCTTTCACATTTTTAATATCAGGTTTTAAATGACTAGAGATTTCACTAACAACTTTTTTTGCTACTGTTGTAACGATATCAGGAATGATTACACGACCTCTTGTACGACGAAACATACTATACATCAATGCCGTACCAAGTATAGCTGTAGTTCCTCCTGTCGCCCATTTAGATACATTATTATCGAATAGTGATGATAGTTTTGTATTGGTACTATCTACTTTGTCTTTATTTTCTTCACGTATAGGAGATAAATAACAAGCACAATTATGTACCAATATATTTTCAGCTATATATGTTTCATCTTTTTCTACAGAAAAATTATATACATATCCATCATATTTATATAGTTCTATTTTTGTTATTCTAATGGGAGTAAGTTTTTGAAAGCCTCCTTCAGGTATTGATACTTCTTCTTTTCTATAACCACAATCTTTTTGTCTGGGTAAATATCTTTGAATTGTTTTCCCATTTGTCTGTAATTCGTTTTTGTCGAATGATGAAGATTGATTAATTCTTTCTTGTATAAAATTACCCATTCCTTCAAGTTGGTATAAGAAGTCTCCGATTTGGAAAATTTTGGCAGGATAAAATTTATCTCCTCCCCAGAAAGGATGTTCTGGTGTTGTATTAATAGTTGTTCCATCAGATAAAGTTAATTTAATAATATTTCCACTGTATTGTCGCTTCATAACTTCTCTAACTTTTTGCGATTTTGTATTTTTAACTCCAGTAACTACATAATCATCAATTGTTATATCTTTAATTTTTTTCTTTTTGTTATCTTCTAACAATATTTCGGTATCTTCTGTAAAACAATACGGATGAAGTGCTGGAAATAATTGAGGATTATTCATTGCCTCATCTAATGTATAAATACCATTTCCATATCCATTATCTTTTTGTGTTCTTAATTCACAAACAATACAAGCAATTTTTCTGCGAACGTGTTCAATATTTAAATTCCATTTAACTTTCTTAATACCTTTTTGTAAATAATAATCTAATCTACCTAAATTATAAGCATGAGCTAATTCTGTGAGAGCTATTCGTTTTGTATTATAATTTTCATCTCCACCAAATAACTTAGTATTAATATCGTTATATAGTTCCTTATCTTTAGTGGATGATTTAGAATTTAAATATTTTGGTATTATTTCTTTTAAATCATCACGATAGTAATCATCTAAGTTTGTAGCAACAGCATCTAATCTTTTGTCAACATATACTTTACCAAATTCAGAATATTGTACATCTTGTGGAGTGCGCGATTCTTCTTCTTTGTTGCGCTTAGATATATCCTTAATTGCTTCTTTACGTTCAATAGTAGATTCTGTTAATTTACGTGGTATTTTATTTTCTTTTTCTTTTTTTTGTTCTGATTCTGTCATACCTTTTAATCTGTCNNGTCATCCAACTCCAATTCTGTAATTCGCTTTTCTAACGTAAGTTTTTTTATTCTTAAGTTTCTATATTTTGTATTTATTATTTCTTTATCTGCTTCACTAGCTTTAACTTTAATATCTGGATTACCAGTTTGTTTTCTTGCTGTGAGACTTACGAATTTATTGTATGCAATTTTAGGTTCATCTTCACCATTGTCTGTAACATAGTTTTTTTCAAATATTTCTTTTTGTCTAATTGTGTCAGCTAACTCAATTTTTATTTGTGCTATTTCATTATTATTATTTATTGCTTTAACTTTACCAGTGGATGTTTTTTCGGCAGTTACTTCTGTATTTTTTACAGCATTATTTATTTTATTATCTAGTTCTATTCCTTTTTGATCTGTTTTACTATTATTTTTTTTGTTTTTCGTTTCTGTTTTTGGTGTAAATAAATTATAATCATCAGACTCATTTTGTTGTTTACTTTCTAATTCTTGTTCTGCTTTCAATAATCTTTCTTGTTGTTCTTCTTCGTAAGATTTTTTCTTAGCAAACTCAACTAAATTATTTGCCGCATTAAACTTTTTGTTACTCAATTCGCTAGTAGCATTGGTTGCACCTAACTTATATGCACTATTCCACAAATACCATAGTGCATTTTTAATAGGTAAATTCAATTTCGTTGCTTTATCTTTTTGTGGTTTAACGCCAACAAAGTAACGTAATACATTATCTCGAATAATAGTATTGAAAGTATTTACTATATTATCTTGTTGTTTTACATACTTGACTGCTCGATCATTACGTGGTCTAGTACCAAACGTAGACAATACGTTATTGGTATTTAATACAAAATTAGTAATCATATTTATTCTATTTACTACTATCTATTCTAACTACAGTAGGAGATAGGAGTAAGAAAAATATATAATTTATAGTTATAATAAAGTCAATATAATCTTAATCTTTTAAACCAATGACCGATTACTATATTGGAATACCACCTGATTCAGCAAGCAATCCTGCTCAGACTATTGTAAATAAGTACAATAATGGAAAGCCAGTTAACATAATAGATGTTGTTATTTTACTAGCTTGGATGTATACATTAGGAGCAACTTTATATACAACTATTCAAAATGGGCATAAACTAAAAACTTTAACAAAAAAAAATATCACAGCTTTCATTACTGAGAAAGATATAATACAGCAAAATGATATTGAAAATATTCTAACTGAGATGAGAATTGTTTCTGGATGCGGGCGTGTAAATTTAGGATTATCTCATGATGGTGTCAACATTGATGGGAGTACTAGTTATAAAAGTATTTCTGTTTTGTATGAATCTATAAATAATAAAACTCCATCAACTAGGGATCAAATTCAAGATATATCTTCAGTTAAATTTCATAATGAGATACTTCTGCACTTTTCAGCAATGGCAGACGAAAAAGGAGATAGATTTCTTTATATGGATCGGAAAAACCAAAAAGAAGACTATCAAGCTTCAATGGATGCTTATGGAGTTGAAGCTATGTTAAGTCGATTAATCAAAAAAGGAACTGGAGATATTAGAGTTACAGGTGTGGTTGGTATATTACATCTAGAATGGTTAGTGCCGCCAGAACAAAACCCATTAATATTAAAAGAACTTGAGCTTAATAGATTATTTAATACCTTAATTGGTACTCTAAGTAGGACTGTCGAAGGAAAAAAATTACCAGATGAATTTTATCCTAAACCTTTGTGAACTTTAATACAAATGTTTTATTGTTTTATGGCGGTATATAATACTTTAGCTTGGCGCACACGGTTAACTTAGCTATAATAAGTATAGAAAACCAAAGAGCTACAATTTTATGTCTACAAAATTCTTAATTACATCTGTCATCACAAGCATTCTCCTTTGTAACCAAAGTGCTTTAGCTAAACCTGCTGTCGATGTTGCACCCCAATTTGTCAATGGTAGCTCTGTACAAGTAAAAGACTCCAATAATATTCGAGCATTCGAGTACACCCAAAATGGGAACAATAAGAAAATCCCAGGTCTTGCATTTTGTGGTCAAGCGGAACCGTTGTACTCCACTTATCACAATGGAGAATGGTACACGATTATTCCAAATACCCCATCAGGTGTTGCGTTATTTAAAGCTGCCTGTCAGTAAATAAACTAATACAATAAATCCCCACCCCGTACTCCTAAGAGCTTGCAGGGTGGGTTTTTAATTAGCGAAATATTACAAATAGTTTATTAAACCAGTTTTGAGGATATTTGATTTCTTTAAGTCTTGAACTAATATAATCAAACTCCTCTGGTGTGGTATCTTCAAATTTGACATTATAACAAATAGCATCGGCGGGTAAGTACCAATGGAATTTAACGGCATTTGAAAAACTTAATTTGTCTTTATGATCTAAAATATTGCAATGCAACCTTGCTGCTTGTTTTAATGCTTCATCCAAGCTGCCATTAAAACAATATTCTCTAGGTTGCACCATTGTTTCTTGCTGTATGGAGTAATGACTATTCGTAATAGGATTGTAAGCGCCATTGTCATAGGATACACCTAATTCTGCGGAGTCTTGCGATACCATGTGATAACTAAAATATATTTTCATAACGATTCACTTTAAGATTGGAAGTGCAAAATAATTAATAACTATTAACTCAGGTATTCTTATTTGTTCTAGATTCTTGTTTTGTATACCATCAAGTACCACTTGTTTAGATATACCTAGTTTCAATGCTTCTTTTGCTGTGATGTATTTACCATGCACGCTATCTACTTTCCAATTAATATTCATGTTTAATATAAATAGATTTATTAACTATTTCTTGTACGGTATTACTAATATAAGAGTTAGTTGTATCATGTTTAATAGTTTTAATTAAATCATAATCTGATATTTCTTTTTTGTACTTACCCCAGCTACCATTAACTAAATAAGATACTTCAATAAACCATAAACCAACTACGTTAGGTTGATAAGAGTAAGAAATAATATATCTACATTGTGCGATAGGTAGTTGTTTAAATACTTGAGATGTTATTTCAATTATAATGTCTATGTTATTCATTGCTATAAAAGTTAATAATTGTATTTAGTGTTTGAATTATTGAATGAGTATAATGTTCAGTAAGTTCTTCTTTATTTTCTATTTGTTCTGTAATAGTAAATTCATTACCTTTTACTACAAATACAATAGTTAGTTTAATATATCCTGTATTCGTATCTTCTTGAGAATAACTATATTTACTTATGTGACAGTAAGGATTAGTAAGAAAATAATTAGTAATAGAGCCAGTTAATCGTTCAAGTATATTATTCATTACTTTTAGTTTTGTTAAAATTAGATATAAAATATTCTGTAACTTTTTTCGATTCAAATAATACATTATCTCCAGTGTCTATAATATAACAATCCCAATTATTGTTATATGTAAGTTCTAAATACACTTGATTTCTATCTTCAATATAGTCATACATCCATTCTATTTTAATTGGAATATAAAAGGTATTATCTAATAAATAACTATTAACATTACAAATAATATTGTTTATTTCTTTTGTATTTAACATAATATTTTATTAACTACTATATTGTATAGTTCCAATATAACGCTGGTGTTATTATTCGTCTATGTTATATCCTGCTTCAATTAAACTATTATTGAATTGAATATATATTATATTACTAACTAGTTTAAGTTCGAGTTCTATTTCAATATCTTCTTTTGTTAATACGTCACAACGACTACTACATTGTTTATTACCATTTACTTCCCATTCTGCTGTGAACGTAAGACAATTGTAATCATTATTAAATGATTGAATTATATTAAAATATTTAGGATTATAAGTATTATTTGTATTTACAAATCGAAATAAGCTTTGAAACATATACTTAACAAGGTACTTTGTTTACTGTATTTGTATTTTTATTTGGAACGCCACGCGGTTCACCAATACGTTGTAAGAAAGAATTACTAAACAATGGTTTATGTAGTTCACCAAAACAACGACGACGCAATTCTATTATGTTATGTTGCCACCTATGTTTAATTCCATAATCATAACTCGATTCACAAAACTGTTGTGTAGATTGATAATCAAAGTTAATTACTTCGTCTATTAATGTTTGTGCTTTTGGCGTAATACCAAGTGGACTGAGCATCACAAGTCGTACTGGTTTTTTAAAGTACTGTCTACATAACTTAAGATACTTCTTATCGTGTATTGTATCTACTATATTATCTACAGTAATCTTGTGTCTTTTTAATTCATAGATAACAATATTGCGCGGATTCTTGTTTATAAAATCAATGCGACGTAAATAAGATTCACCATCAATATTATCTTTAATTACTACTTCATTTAGAAAGTTACCTTTGTCGCGACATAAATTAACCCAAGATTGAATACGATATGATAGGTTGTCTTCACTCGATTCAATAGATGGTACACCTAATGTAAGTTGTTTGTATTGTTGATAACCGAGGTAGTCTGTGTCATCTAGTTTTACAACACCTTTACTCATTAACTGTTTAATCCACTTATCTACTTGTCGGCGGAATTGAGGGCTACACCATTTAGCCAGTGCAATCGCTAATTCTTGATTGATGAATGTACCTTGAATTTGTGTTGAACTATTACCTTTTTTAATTCTAACCAAGTTCCAAAAGTTATTATCTCTTACGTATTTAGCTTTTTCTAAATCGGATAGTGTATAAAAAGTGACCGCCCGATTCGGGTCATCCACTTCTAACCCTGATTCTACTGCTAATTCATATATGTCTTCCGATGTGTCCGTTCGTTTTAACCATTTACGTATATCTTTATTACAGGATTGCGCCATTTGTGTGGCATTAAAGTATTGATGATTTAATATATATTCAATTACATTGTCGTTGTAATTGAAGATAGCTACGTTACGTTCAATGTTTACTTCAGAATCGTATTTTTTAATAATTTCCATATTTACTTTATATCAGTTGTAAATTTAATAATTTTTTCCATTCGAGGTCACTCGGAATTCCGGGGGACATATTTTTTTTGGCTAAAACATAGGATAGCTCGGCAGGTTGCACATTCTCTAACCAATGGTATATCTCTTTTCCACAAGATTTTGCCATCATCGTACCATTAATAAAGTTACTTCCATGTACGTAATCTATATGAATATCGTTGTATAGAAGTAATGCTACTTTTCGCTCAATATTATTTTCTGAATCAAACTTAGTAGTCCATTGAATATCTGACATATATTTTTCTTACTCTTGTATTAATTATTTATTTAATCTACTTAATATATCTTACTCTACTTAAACCAAACCTAACAACATTTTCAAATAATTACTTATTGTTCTTTTCTCTTTATTCGCTGCTTCAAGTAATACTTCCTTTTGTTCTTTGGTAATTCTAATTGAAACTGTTTCAACACACAGTTCATTTTCATTCTTTGTTTTCTTTGCCATTATTTGTATCCCTATTATCATTATCTGTCTCAAGTATATCTTGTATATCTGACAATGTATAAGTTGTACCAGATATATTTATTCTGTCATCTAGTAATATCGTTAATGGTACTCCCAATCCAAGCAATATCTGCTTGTCTATATATTGCATACTACTCAACCATATATCACTTACTTCTTGATACAACACCTCATCTTGAATATCACCTAAGTCTATTTCAATTGATTTACCCTTGTTCGTTATATCTTTGATATTCATGTTATTATTTGTAGTAGTAATAAAACAAATATAACTCATGCAAGCAAAAGAATTTAGAGATAGAATAAATCAAATGTTATTAAATAGATACAACTGGGTACTGTCTAAACATAAATTAGATCAAGTTACGATATGTGTATTTGATACAATTACAGAAGTACTTAAAGAAGAACCACTAGTAATAGAAAGCTTTGGTACTTTTGGTGTAGAGAAGATGAGAGCTAAGAAACTTAGGACACCATTAACTGAAAAGATATGTCCTGGTGGTGAAGTAGATTGTCCCGCATTAGTGTATCCAACATTTAGATTTCATAAGAAGCTACGACACGAAGTAAGACATCATTATGACGTAACTGGTAAGATACACGATGTAATAAGTAACAAGGAACGTAAGGAAAATATAAAAAATGAAAATCAAAAATAATAACTTCATTAAGTCTGGTTTTGATGCAAGTAGTAAGTTGACTGGTAAGTTGGGTAATAAACCTGTTAAAGAAAACCAAGGTATGTTTGTTAAATCAGAAGTTATCGAAGCAAAATCATTTGACCAAGATAATCATACTGATGAAGTAAATTATTTATCTGAACAACCAGTAGCTTATAAAAAGAATAAAGAGTTACTATTACCACCCAAAGAAAAACAAGTACTAACCAACTACAACAATGTAATAGTTGAATTAGATAACAAAGAACAACAGATAGTTCAATACCTATTTGATAAATTGAATACCGAATCTGATATTGAAACACTGCAAATTATACTTGCTACAGTTAATTCAACATTAGAAAAGATTAGAGATACTAAAGCAAAAATTCAAATGAGTATTTACAATATTCAAGATAAGTTAGAACAGGAGTAAGAAAAATAATAAATACTAAAATGCCGCTATTCAATTAAGAGTAGCGGCATTACTTCGTGTAACTTTTTTCTTACTTTTTATTGTGATTCCAAAACTTACTTTTACGATCCCAAACTGTATCTTTAAAATTAGTACCCTCTAATCCTAATTTCTTATTCAATACAGTTTCACCTAATACACCACCGACTCCAGCACCAACTAAACCGCCTATCGCCGCATTTCGGTTAAGACTACCTATATTAAGTCTTCCCGTTCTACGTTTTTCTAATAACGCTAATCCTAGTGCTGGTATCGCACCAACACCGATACCAGCACCAATACCATGAAGAAGCATACTACCTTTATGTTTTCTTTTCATTTTATCTCTACCACGAGCGAATTCAATATTGTCAGATACATCAGATAGAAAGTACATAATAATTAATTCACATCATATTCCATATTTCATCATCACCAAAATCATCAATCATTGGTAGACTAGCTATTACAATACCAATACCTGTAATACATTTTTTATTTATTGTATATGACATTAATACATCATTCTCACCTTTGTAAGATGTACACACAAATGTAATAGTAATACGTCCGATATGTTGAATAACACAACTTTCATAACAATATAGACTGTCACCAATTAGCAAATCAATTTTGAATTGCTCTCTGTGTGCTTTAATTAGTTCTTGGTTAATTGTGGGTGAGGAAGTTTTAGTTACCATATTATTTGTTCTTTTGTTTTGTAAATCCTTTAACTAATACTATTTTACCAGATTTATTTTTTTGTTTGTCTCTTTTACTAAAATTTATATCTGATAAAAAAATACATAACAGTACCATATTAATTAATTGAATAATCCTTTTATATATTTGTTAGAACGTGCAATAGGTATATCATAACTTGAGTAATCATCAAAAACTGCTCGTGCATCTGCTCTACTTATATAATTTTCTTTTGTTTCCGTATATACTTCAATTGGCATACGAACTATGTGAGTGTTGTTATCTAGATAGTTGACAGCATAACTTAGGGCATCACAATTCATCACGCAAAAACTTTCTGTATGATAACTGTGGTCATCCTCAACTTCTAAGTTATATACTTTTCCTGTGTATTGAACTTTGTTTATATTCCAAATAGATTTTATTATTTTTTCTTCTTTGTTTATTACTTTTGATTCGATTATGGTTTGTGTTTCGGTATAAAAATCACCAACCAATTGAGCGAATAAATTAGCATTAGATCCCGCGAAACACATATTAAATAAAGGATGACAATAACTCATGGGATTACCTGCTATTACTTTATACACACCATTCTTTCTGCTAATACTAATCGTACTTGTAATTCCAAATTTGTATAAAATATTTTTAAATGCCGAATATAAATTACTAGAAGATGTAGTTAATACATAATTATTTTTTTTCGTTCTACATCCATCTCCATACCAATAACCTTTAACTAACTCTGCTAATAGTTCTTTCGGTAAATTGAATAACCACATTGGTAAGAATTTATTTATTGCTCTGTCTCCAAATTGATCAAAGAAAGCTCGTAAGAAATAATTACTAATTCCTACTCTCCCACAATTTTTTCTAACTTTTGTTCTTGCCGTTTTTAATCCAAAGCAATGTTCGATTAATCTTTCGACATCTAATTGATAATCTATTTCGTTAGAATTGAAAGCCCACTCGACATTATGTCTACCACAAGAACCTTCAGCAATATAATAACCAATTAATCTGCATAATTCTTTATCTACTTTAATATATCTATTTATAGGATTAGATTTACAATTAGTGAACTTAATATATTCTTCTGTAACTATTAACTCATTATGTCTATTGATTTTTCTATCTTTAATTAATGGAAACTCTTGGAAATTTAACATATCTATGTCTTCTATTTGTTGTTCTATATTATGTCTGACTTCAAACAACATATCTCTTTTATTTAATTTACCCATTGGTAATCTGTTTATTAATCTCTTACCATTTCTATTTTTATTATTTTGTCTTAGATAGCAAGGTACGTTATGATTATCTGTTATTAATATACTTTTAGCACCACAAGTCTTAACGTTTAATATTTCTCCATCAAAGTCTCTATTCATTAAATTGGTTACATTTTTCCAATTACCATTGTGAGTAAATACTTTATCGCCAATTTCAATATTAACTATTTTTTCTAACTTGTAATTCTTAAAATCTTCGGATTGTTTCAATACTGGAATTAGAGTATCAGGATGTAGACAGGCATCATCATGCTTACCTCGTGGAAAAAACTTACTCTCTTCCAATATGTATTTAACCCAAGGATGTGTATCTACTGGTGGTAAGTATATTGATTGTTTAATTAACTTTGGTACTAATGATGCGGTTATTCGTAATTCCTTATCGATACCTTTTGGATCAACTGGTTCTAATCCACGTACTGTTTTGTTTAACAAAGTCCATACAGCACTACCATTACTTTTATCTTCAATAAGCTTCTTGTGTATGTAAGGATACTTGTCATCTAATGCTACTATTGCCGCAAGTTGGTCTGTGATGTCCATGTTGGCATATACTAAATCGATTACATAGAAACTATCATCCTTACGACCTACTACTACTAAAGCTGTATTATCGTTGTTGTCTCCCTTCTTTGTATTAAGATCGAACGCCATACAAATACTATCAAAGTAAGTTGGTAGCACCCAATATGTATTCCACCAACTTGATTTGATTTTGCCACCACCTTCTGGTACTGGTTCTTGTTGATATTGACTACTCCATACATCAGGTTTTTTCTTTTCTTCTTCAATGAATTCATATGGAAAACGTACTGGGTCTGCACTCTCGCCATTTACTTTTCTCCAATCTGTCCAACCAAGACTTGTCCAGAACCTTTTACTTTCATCCCATTCAGTAGGTATTTTGAGTAATTCCCAATCTTCATTATCAATATAATATTGTGCTAAATCACAATTATGCACAGTAATTAAACCTGATATAAAATTACCAGCGTTCGTTGTGATATCATAAACATCACCTTTATATTCTTTTATTTCTATTGATTTTATTTTAATTTTGGTCAAACTGTTTTTTTCTTTTGTCGTATCTACAATACTATTTAACTCAATGTTATTATCTTCTAGCCATATTGAGTCTTTTAAATAAGTTCTCAACTCGTAAGAAATACGATTATTTAAAAAAGTCCCAGGGTATTGTCTAATTGGATTTTTAATTAAATTAGATTTTATACCCAAGCGATATAGTAAGTGTCTAATTCCGGTTAATAAATTTATAGAAACACTTGTGAATCTACAATAATTATTAGAATAGGAACCATCTCCACGATAATATCCTAGTAATATTTCTTTAATAAATTCATCTGATAATTTGTCACACCATTCTGGAATAAATTTACCATGTGATAACCTACCAAAGTTATCTGTTAGAAATTTAGATAACTGGGTAGATGAAAAACAAACACGGGTAGAATTATTTATTGTACTTTCTGTTATTTTAACAGAAACATAAGAGTTAAATAAATTAACAATATCGTTAATGTATTCAGTTTCTGATTTATTAAAAACAAGGGTAATTATAGCATCTTTTCCTTTTGATTTACTTACACAACCTTCAGCTAACCAATAACCAATAAACCGCCAAAACATTTTATTCTCAAGTATTTCTTTTGGAATTTCATTTCTTTTTTGCACACTCAAACCATAATAATACATATAATTTTGAATTGTATTTCTATGCAGTTTGAAGTATTTAGCAACATCTACTATTGATTTACAATGCGTTAATTGTTTTTTTAAATCTTCTTTCTCCATAGACGGTTTACTATTTTTGTAATTTCCAGTTGTTTTTTTATAGCTATTTCCTTTTTCTATTTCTGGATATAAATTAATTACATGAGTTAAATTTATTTTTTCTTTGTAATCAATTTTATATACTAAAATATCTTTCTGCAATAAATCTTTTGCTTCTATCCAACCTCTTTCTGTAAGTATCTCATGCGTTCCTGTAACCCACAAAGTATCATAATGACCATATGTCTTAATTCCATAAATTAAACCATTGTAAGCTTTATTTGAAGTATATAGAACTTCATCTTTACCTTGAGAACTAATTACAGGATCACCCATTTTTAAATTTTGAATTTCAACTACTCCCACAGGAGTAGTTATCAAGCTATTTGGGAGTAAACACATATTTAATCTTTGCATGATCAATATCATTACTCCATTCACTTTGTCATCAAGTCGTGAGCTAAGTGTTTTTCTTGCCCATCTAATACAATTCTCTCTTTCTATTTTTGATTCTGCTTCTTCTGGTGAAAGTGGATCATCTATCAAAATAAAATCAGCACCTTTACCTGTGAACGTACCACCAACAGAAGTACAGAACCGCCTACCATTTGCAGTGTTGTAATAATCTTTATTTAAATCTCGATTGGTTTTACTTATATCCCAAACAGTATCTGAACCATTCAAATCTTTCCATACTGTATTTAATCCTTTTCGATACCAATCACTAGTTATTATTTTCTTACTGTCAATGGTTCCGTCATAAGCTAAGTCACCAGAGTAAGAACAATTAGCAATACGTAGTTCTGGTTTTTTAATCCAAGCAAATGCCGGGAATGCTTTGTTAACTAATGCTGACTTTCCGGAATTATGTACAAGAATTTCATCACAGAAAAAACATTCAGTATTATTTATTGTTAAATCAAAACAATCCTGTTCGCCTATTTCTTTAATTTCTTGTATTTCTAAATAAGTTATATCTCTATTTAATATTTCGTCAGCATACTCTTTATCTTTACAAGATAATACTATGTTGTGTATTTTTAAATCTTTGGCTTCTATCCAACCATGCGGCGTGTAGATTCTATGATTAATACTGCACCTCAATATATTTCCGTCATTAAACTTTAATTCTAAACAAGATTTAGTTCCAGATGATATTACATCCGTTACTTTTTCGTGAACTATTTTATTGTCGTAACTGTAGACGCTATCTCCTATTTCTACTTCTTCTATTTTTTTATAACTATTATCCGACATTAACACTTCGCTACCTTTGACTAAACATCTAGGGGCTACGTTAATTATGAGTCGTTTGATTTGTCCCGCTAAGCAAGCGTCAAGATGTTCACCTATTGCTTGTGCTCCTTTGTTACCTACAAAATCTCTACCTTCAAATATTGACCAACTGTGAGCAAGAAAATTATAACTACTTTGATAAGCTTGTACATATTTTTCTTCCTCTATGACTGATTCTATTGAGTTGTAATCTATTTCTGCTTCGCTTAATTTAAGTTCTAATAATCGGCGTTCTATTTCTTGTAATTCTTTTTGTATAGATTCCCTATCTTGTGTATCGTATTTCTTTTTTGGAAAAGGCATATGTATATATAATAATAATAAGTTGATGATGAAACACAAACGGAAGAATCAAGTTTACTATTATTATAAATAGTATTTAAGAATAAGAGGAAGAAAAATGGCACACCAAATTGAATCTCATGGCAATAAATTATATTTCACTGGAGATATAGATTGTTATTCGGCGCACGAATTTACATCAACTAGAAATTAATCTATATAACTTAAGTAATAAATTAATTACTATCTACTTATCATCTGGTGGTGGTACAGTATATAGTGGATTTAGAATGTATGATTCTATTTGTAATAGTACTTTAGATATAACTATTGTGGCACAAGGTTTTGTAGCTAGTTCTGCCACTATATTACTTAAAACAATATCAGATAAGAACACTACTTTTTAACACACGAGTTGAATACTAATCATATAAATAATAAAGCTTGTCTAGAATACGATACTAAATTGAAAGATAAGTTTATTGCTATATACAATAAGAGAACTCTTATTACATCTGATATGTTAGATAGAGATACTTATTTAACTTCTGAACAGGCACTACAATAATGATATAATAATCCCTCGGTTGTACTAAGACTTCCGAGGGATTATTATTTATTTATCCTACATTAAATACAGTACCAGAAGGATCTGGCAATGTAGTACCAAGATTAACTGTTGAGGTAGTGTTACCAAGTACTGGGATAGTAGATGGAACAACTACAGGAGGCGTAACTACAGGAGATGGAACAACTACAGGTGTAGTAGATGTGCTATCAACTGGAGGAGCAACTACAGGAGGAGTAGTAGGAGTTACGTTAGTGTAGATTGATTCTACTGCTGCTTTAGCTGCTTGTACGCGTTCGATTGCTTTATCAAGTGCAGGACTACTAGCATTCACATTACCTACTTCGGATTGAAGTGTGGTAATTTGTGTTGCCAAATCATCCAATGCCGACTTCACCGAACCACGTTCACTTTCAATACTAGCTTGTAGGTCTGCAATAGCGGAGTCTAGTTGTTGTTCTTGTTCTTGGATAGCCATAGTAATTTTTATTAACTTATTTAGTAGAGTTGTATTGTTTGTTTGTTCAAGAATTAGTTTATTGAATGTAGATTCAAATCCACCTATGAAAAATTGTAATAGTATATCGTTGATATTTGTACCTCTCAATTATATATTATCCATTATATAACGTATTACGAATAGAATATTTTTTTATTTATTTTGTTCCTCTTGTTTACTGGCGTTAGCACTTTTCTTACTTTCTTCTAATATTTTTTGCAGTTCTTTCTTTCGTATTTCAAGTTCTGCTTCACCTATTTGAATGTTCTCAATACGTTTCAGTTCTTCTTTGATTCGTAATCTATTACTGTTACTAAATGTTTTGTTATTACGTGTTTGTGTAAGTTGACTACGTACATCTTCAAGTAGAGATTCTGTTGTAGTTTCACCAAGTATACTACGAACAGTTGTATGGTTCTCTTTGAGAATGGCACTGATGTCACGTAATTCTTTTATTGATAGTGGTGGTAGTTCTTCTATATCGTAGTCCGCAAACCCTTCGTAGTTAGTACTACCATCTTCATTTTTATTGTCTTGTAGTAATTTGAGATGTGGTTCAAGTCTTGCTAATATTATATCTGTTATACCTTCTGCTATAGATAGATGTTTACTATCAAACTTAGCTGATTCACCTAGTAAATCTTCAGGACATATTTCATTGTTCTTAAGATTTAGTTTACGTTGATATATTTTTCTTTGATATTCCCATCGATTGTTCATACTACGTATGCGAACAGTATGTATCGAACAACCGTATTTACTACAAACATCCTGATGTGTAGGGAACGATATACCAATTGCATTTGTTTCTACATTTCGTATTTTGATTCCTTGTATATATTCTTTTTCGATAGTTCTCCAATCGTATAACGGAACTTTTGACATATATTAGATAAGTAAATTTTAATTAGTATTATATATTGATTAGTATAATACATTGGGTGTTTTGGTTTTAGGGGAATATATTTGTTTTTTTTATATATACTGAGATAACCCCCTATCGATTTTGTCTCTAATCTAACACTTCTTATCAGTATATCTACAGTAAGTCACCATGCCTCGCATAGCTATATCTAGTTGTATTGCAAGTTCTATTTGATATACAACATACAATAGAACTTGCTCTATATGAAATAGGTAACGCTATAATAGATACAAGAAGGGAAACGAAAGACACCTTCTAAACACCGCCCGGTTGCTAGTCAACCAACAAAGGGCAAGCCGATTAGTTAACTGCTAGCCAGTTAACGACTACGCAAAGTATACAATCCAGTACACTTCGCATAGTCAGGAAGGATAAAGACAATGTTAAATACAACATTAATTAGACAACACGTACAAAATGCAGGTTTACCATTAACACGATTAACTACCGCTAAGAAATTCGATAACTGGCAAGATAGCGGATACCACAAAGCTATTATTTGGTTACACAAAAATACAGATAATGGTTTATCCCTAGTTGATTTTAAGCAACAATATTTAATGTTAGATACGGCAAAACTTAATCGCAAGAAAACTGAATTTAAAATCGAGATGATATCATCTAAATAAAACAGTGTCCTAAGTATGACTATAAACTACTTAGATAACCACATTCACTAATGAAGGATAAAGACAATGGCATCCACTAATAAAGAGAAGTTAGATGAATTACAAGCCAAGAGCCGGGAAGCACGTATAGAAAATAACGTTACTCAAATACAATTACTCAAAGTAAACCCCAAATAAAACACCACTCAGATAACCACACTCACCAATACAATGAAGACTACTACATTATTTCTTACTCTCACGTTAGTTCTAAGCTCCGTTAATTCAGTATTCGCTAGCGACGTAGTTAGTAAATGTTACGACCGTAGATCAGGTGAATGTCAAGTTAGATAATAACTAGCTTAACTCTAAATGCAAGATAAATAAACTATCTTGCATTGAGTAGTTAATCTACTTACCACCGCATATCAAATAAAAGGATTACATCATGTCTAACTCAACTTTAACCATCAACGCTTCTCAGTTATCTGGTAGTGAACGTACTAAGTTACGTACGCCTTGCACATTAGGTCAAAGTTTCAATGCAATACAATTCGGTGCGATCGATAAAGCAACTAAGGTTAAATCTGAAAAGCCAGTATCCGTTAACTGTAAGTTAGTGTGTGAGACTAACACTGACGATGGTAATACTGCCATACAATTCAGTTTTATGACTAACGAGTTCATCAAAGCCGACAATCGTATGGGAATTAAAAATCTCGATGGTAAGCCAATTAAGGCATTAGTTGAAATATGGCATAATGCCCGCGTTTATAAATTCAGTAAGCAATTCGAGTTATCTGTTATCAACTACACCGATAGTTTATTCCCTACGGATGGTTACTTGGTAGATTATCCAGATTACAGAACTCGTGCGGATGTTGCTATGTTATTTGAGTCAATGATCAGTAATGGTACATACGAATTCGTCAAAACAGTAGAACATAACGGCAAGTTAGTTATCACTAGTTGCTACGATCCCTCAGTGTTTCTATTACTCGAATTACTGGAATACTGTAATCCCGTAGGTGATGTAGTTAAATCTACTGACAAGGGACTACTGATAGAAGCTACTAAGTTTAATACACTTGATGAACAAACAATCCTAGATTGTTTCATCAATGCCGCTAGCAAGGCGAGTAACGAGATACCCTTAATCGATGGTATGTTACTTAATACCTTAAAACAGTTTGCAACTACGCAAAAGCTTATTACAGCTACTGTTACCGAAACAATGACTGTAAATGAAACACCGAAGAAAGTTACGAAGTAACAATTAACTTAATTTAGGAGTAAGACAAACATCTTACTCCTCTGTAAAGTTAATCAATCACTAAACCTAATGAACTTACAAGCAGCATTCGCTAATCTAGATATATTTGCTACCAGCAATAAAGTAGAAACAACAATCGAGATACCACCGCAAGTTAAGGTAGTACATAAGACCCTTTCTATCAAGTCAGTCAATGATGTATTCCATGTAGAATCAATACTTGTATTTATTAATGGTGGTCGTGTAACTAACGTACGCGAAAAATGGGAAGCAATAACTTACGTACAAGATTCTATTGCAAAGTTAGATCCTTCTAGATTAACAGGTAAACAAATACCAGATATACGAGATATACGTACTATCTCAATACAGATGGATCAAAAATTTCAATACGAATTTGGTAAGGGTATTGCTAAGGTAAAAACACTTATCAAAAATGGTAAGGAGTTATTATCTATTGATGCTCTTGATCCCAAAAATACCCAACGACCTTGCTGGTGTAAGTTTAAATTATCACGCAAGTCTAAAAAAGCGGCACTTAATCGCAAGGGAACTGAATTTGAAATTGGGATGATATCACCATCTGGCAAGATAGAAAATGAGCAAGCTATGAATGCTAGTGAAGAAACTAAAATCTGTTTCGGATTGTATGAGCATTCCCAAACTAAGAATGTTAACTCACATGGTACGGATGGTATTGAGATTAATAAGTATCATCCAGAATATATTCTCACATCCCATAAATCGGAATTTTGCCCTCATGTAATATCAGTAAGGGTTAATGATAAGTGGATAGTGTCGAGCTTAGTTAAGCTTGATATTGCTGACAAAACAGATCGTGTTGCACCGACTAGTACTAATCGTATCAACACCGGATTACTAGGCAATTATAGTCAACCATTTTTCTTACAACTAGAACCCGGACAGTATTTAGCTGATAAGTTAGGTACTGAACCTATACACTGTCAGGTAGCTATGGAAAATCAATTGTTGATACTTTATGTAATAGACAAATCATTTACTCGCAGTGACGCTGTAAGTGCTTCTCATAGCAAAAAATCATTCTCAGCTAACTTAACTCAACAACGTACTAAGATATTAACAATAGGCACAATCGAATTAAGTGAAGTAGCTATTAGTACATGGACTGCAACACAACCACAATATGAAACACTAGCTAAGTTACTTAATCAAAGTAATATCTTGCCAGAGTCAATCAAAAGCCAATACAAAGGTTTATTACTTACTAACGAAACATTATCAATTGCAGATAGAGTGTTATGTAAGAAAAATGTAGTGGGTAACAAAGTATTGGTTAAGTCGTATTTAGATTCTAAGTATTCTGAATCACACAATCAACCAAAACTAGAATGCGTATGGCTCGATCAATTACGTAACGAGATTACTAAGAAAATGTTACAAGCTAATCACAAGGAAGTTAAAGCTAAGGTTGAAAATTACGTGGTTAACAATTCAGATGATTCAATAGATAAAGCTACTTACGATGTAGCTAAATGTACTCAAGCTGCAAGATCGGTTATCAGATTACATCAACCCAATTGTAGTGACAGTGAGATAGGTAGATTAGCTTTGTTAATCAGCAAATACATATTCACAAAGCTTAATCTCAATAAATTGCAAGCAGTTGATCTACTTAAGTCATTAAAGACTGACATTAACCAATATATCAAACTTAGAGACTTGGTTATTACCCCAGAGTTTGATCATCTCAAGGAAGTTGTAACACCTAGCGCAGTGTATTACAGATAATCTAGTTAATCTCTTGTAACACTAAGCTACCTCTAAACAGGTAGCTTTTTTAATGAGTACTTTTCTTGAAAGGATTAAATTTATGCCTGATTACGATATCTCAACAATTGAAAATAACTTCATCTATGACTATCCACGTAAACCTATAGCTGTCATATCGGGGTATGGGTACAGAGTCTATGCGATAGGTTATTTCTGGCAAATCATACAGTGTACGGGAGGAACTTGGGACTTAATATTGCAGGATAATAACAAGGGTATACGATCTAATTACTATTCATTGCAATACTTATGTCAGTGTGGTGATAAGCGACAATTAATCGAAACATTTTGTTCGTTAAGTGATAACCAGTATGCGGAATTTTAATTCATGAACTTAATTTACAAGTAAGATGTGTATCTTACTTTTCTGTCAAGTTCATTAATTAAGGCAAACTATGTTAGAAACAATTGGTAATACCACTTTTTTAAGAACTGGTGCAACAAGTATGATCAATGTAGATCAAATACTTAAGGTGTGGTTAAGTTCAGATGGATGTTCCTTCCATGTAAAAATGATAAACGGCGATGAAATAACGATAAGAGAGAACATAACAAGTTTAATGTACTTATTTAGTTTCAAATAAGTAACATGATTAATTTACAAGTAAGATACATGTCTTACTTTTCTGTCAAGTTCAATTAAGGCAAACAATATAATTCGATATTACCGCAGCTTACTATTGCTACTATGTTGACTATCATAGTGGTCAATTTAAAGATTAAGTAAAATACAAAATTACTTTACCCCATCTCCTATGTTTAATGGATACGAGAGTTTAAGTGACAATGCTCAAGCTATTTACGATAACTTAGTAGAGAAGAATAACTAAGTTATATACGACGTTAAACATAGGAGTGCTGTATGGGATGGTTTAATAAAATTCCAGAAAAGGATGATATTATTTTTGCCAACATACCGGAAGATAAAAATAATAAAACTCAATTGAGTGGTAATCATCCAATTGTTGTAGTATCTTCCGATAATCAAAATGTAAAAGTAATAGGATGCACTAGTAATCCTAAAGCTGAAAAATATGGAGCGGTTAGAATCGAAACAGAAAACAATAATTTGAAAAAGAATACTTATGCCAAGGTAGAACAAGGATTACGAAATATACAAATATCGGATTTAACGTCTAACGTAGTAGACAAAGTAAAGAACGGTAACGAAATAAGAGGTAAAATCAAATGAATATTTATTCCACCACAGATTTTTCTTCACTAGTATACTGGGATAGTTTGTTTAAAATACCAATAGAAAATGTATACCCAGAATATACAGAATTAGAATTACCTTGTTTGGTAATAATTGCCAATACTTCGGAAGTTATAGGATTAGGTGTTACAGAAGATATAGGAGAGGAACATGAAGTACCGGGAGTAGTTAAATGGTTTAATTTGCAATTGATACACACACTCGAATTGAAATATCTCTTCCAGTATCATTTTAATGATATGGTCTTTTCTGAAGAGGTACTAGATTATTTAAAGATGAGAAACGCAGGATATAACGTCAAACAAATAAAAAACTAATAGGTGTTTTATGTTCTACATTGATGGATATCAAGAATACAAAACTCAACTAGCAATCAGAGAAGTAAATACAGATGGGCGTAAAACTATAACTAGATTACGTGTATTCCCTTATGTAAAATATAAGGACTTTCATATCGAACGTGAAACAAATAAAAAACTTTATCCCATATTACCTTGGGAAATGTTAGTTAACGAAGAATATCTTTTTGTTAAAAACTAAGAAGAACAACCATGTCTTACACAAAAGCTGAATTGATCGAATACGTTTCAAGTGTTGCCAAAAATGTATACGAAACTGGGTGTGATGAATCTCATGTTGATTGCGTTGATATCCGATTACAATTATTCAAAGGATATCATATATGGACTGGTGATGTTAGTTATGATACCGATCATCGTGGTTTTTGGGGTAGTAGTGAGTTAGTCATTCGAGATGACGATGGTGAAGTATATACCTATGATGATTACATTGAATTTGCTACGGAGATTGTAGAACAAGCATTAGATCATTTACATGAGTATGTCTATAATCTAAACCTGCAACAATTGAAAGGATTTGCGGAAGAGAACAATATTACCAAGGATGATATGACTAAATATCGATACTTAGATACTAACACCGAAGAAGGTTTATCATCTGTCATAGTTTCTGAAATTACTAATGGAGGTAAATTAGATGTTTTTTATTCGATGCCATTGGCAACAATTCGAGTAGAAGACTTGAGTAAAGAATTAGAATACACAAATTTGTCGCAAGATATATCCGGTGTTCTAGAAAATATAGGAATTACCGATAACGATAACGAAATTGGTAGTTTGTGGTATGACTATTGTGATGGTGATATAGGTGAAGTTTGGTATACAGAAGAATCTGTACCTTATTTGAGTAACGTAGCTAAGAAAATACGCGAATAAGCAAACATATCTCTAGAATAGCCTACACGCTACTTTAACCATCAATACGATAGTTAGTACATTTTTCTTACTAACTATCGTGCGAGTGGTCTTGTGATGACAGTGATGATGTAAATATAGGAAACCAAACAGATGACAAAACTAATCGTTTCATTGTTCGTTGCAATACTTGTTTTTGGATTAATTAATATCGTTACTCCAAAAACATTCACTAGTCAGTATGGGGCACAAGAACATTTATTCAAGAGTTGTTTATTTGGTTGGATTATTGGTAGTATTGTTAATGTGAGTTTTTCGTATATGAGTTTTGAATAGGAACTTTTCGCTACGCTATAAGATATATAGAAGGGGATTTAAAAGAACCCTTATGTAGCAAGTAGTGTAGCGATTAGTTATCATCTCCCCAAGAGGATAACTACCATCTCCCCAAGAGGACAAGTGATATAATCTGAGAGGTACTATACAAATAATATAATGAGTAAGAAAAATTTAATAAATAATGACAATTGGGATACTTGGTATAAAGTAACTAAACGTAACGCTATGTTTTTATTAGACCATCCTGGTTTACCTCTTTGGGCAAAGGTATTAAACAGAATAATTCTTGAAGTTGAGTTTGAGCAAGGTTATGTTTCAACCAGTTTTGTTAAACAATTATCAGTTTTGTTTCAAACCGAAGAGAAACAAATACATAGAGCTATTGCAAGGTTAATTGATGATAATTTGTTATTAAAATATCCGTTCGGGGCAAAACGTGCTAAGGGATATATGATTAATCCTGAACATTTTTGGTTAGGTTCTGATGAATCTAAACAACAGAAAATTACAATCTATCGCAATACCATAAATAAACTATTAATAGAAATAGATTCAACGGATAACGAGAATGTAGAGATTAAAATAATTGATCGCAAGCTGTCCGAAAATGTTAATACTCAATGGAATAAAAATTACGACAAGTTAAATGTAGAATAAACTACCATATACTACATTTCTAAACACGATACACTACAAGAGTAAAATATATGAAAACACATTTGAATGATTTAAAATGGACAATCTCTAACTTAATACATTTGTTATTAGGTGACGAAAAAAGAATGAGCAATGCAGACTGGTTTTATTACATAGAAGAAAAGATAGATAGTTTAACAAATAAATTATATGAAAACGGTAATATAAATGATGATTTTATCATCGATTCAAATTTTTCTTACGTAACAGATGGTTTGAGTAGTTTGCTGAATTTAAAAAAGTTTTCATCTAATAAATTTTACAACAATGAACTCAAACGAGTAGGCGATATTTACGCTAATACACTAGTTTTACAAAAATACAACGAGTATAAAGGATAATAAAATGAACATAAAAATGTATTTTAACGCATACAGTAGTAAAGTAATTATCAAAACTAATACTTCTGCCCACTCGTTAGCAGATGTTATTAGGTTATTTGAAAGAGCAAAACAAGATTATCCAGACTTGCGGGAGGAAGATGTATCTATTAAGGTTTACGATGATGACAGATGGAATGGACACACTGGTATTGAATTTAAAGTATCATCCCACTTAGATGATTATATAGAGTTAACACAACTGACAAGAAACTAACAGTAAGATATCTCTTTTTTGGAAACACTAGTATATCTGGAAAATATCAAATATGAGCTACACAGTAATTAAGTCTGTAGTTGTGCGAATTCTTAATAACGTAACTGATGAAAAACTAACTGTATCTAATGCAGAATGGGATGCAACTCTAGCTACTTGTACCAATGGACAAACCGCCGCTCATAAATTATTTCAAAAACATATGGAACGCGGTAGTGGGCGTATAGAATCACATATTAACTAAATTCGTCCACAAGTAATAACTAGCAACTATTACTTGTTCGCAAATTTAGCTTTTGGAGCTACTTATATGTCTAACTCAATGCTTCTAATGTTGCCTAATTATGTTAACATTGATACCCTTTTAACATTCGCCATGTTGAGAGGTTTTTCTGTAAGTGTAATTCTACAAAATATAGAGTTACTTGTTAGTATTCCTTTTCTGTTTGTAGGGTATACAGAAGAACAGAAAATAACATTGTGGCAAAATCTAGTTAATCAATAACATTTAGATAACCTATTAATACAATAGGTTATTCCATACGGTGAAGAAGTATTACATCAAATATTTGGAGAGTTTACTGTGAATACAAAATCAGGTTACATAGGTAATGCGGTTCTTTTCAACAAGAAGTATGCTATTGAAAACTCAACTGATTGTTGTGTATCGATATCAACAAAAGAAAAGTATATTCGAGATAACCAACATAATACAGTAGAGTATAAACTAGTTAAACTACTATCTTATCTAGATGGTATTAAACTAGCAAGAATATGTGAAATAGGAAGTACACTAGATTGTAAAGAAAAGGTAGATATATTAGTTGAAAAAGCTAATGATACTATTCTTGGTTTTCAAGTTAAGTATGGTAATAAAAACGCACTTGCACATACACAAAAAAGTGATGTTGGAGTATTTTGGATAGAGGATAATTATAATCCTCTAATGTCACTATTACATCTATCGCGGTTTTTGGAACTTGATATTAAACCGGATGTGTTAGTTACATTGAGATTGTGTAAAGTATATAGAGGAAAGTTATTACCTATGAAAGTAGTTAACTTAACTCCAAGACAACTTGAAATACTAAGTACACTACAGTTAGTGCAAGTACGTGGTAGAAATATACAGTTTTAATGTTTATGTACAAGTCTATATTATATAGACTTGTTCGTTAACTTTAAAACTTGGTATCTTATGAAAACATACAGAGAGTGGTTGTTATCTCAGTTGAATAATGATGATATTGATTTATGGTGGTTGGATGAATTTAGAAAATTTAAATCTAAAATTAATAATTCTGATTTTAATACCGCCAATCAATTATCTGGTCTGTTAGATAAAGAAGAATGGGATTTAGAATTTGAAGAAACGGAGTATGCCGTAATTCAATCGGCACTAGATTATATCGACTACTTGTATTACATTTTTCTTACTCCAACATAAACGAGTTAGGTACAATGAAGCAATACTAACATTACCACATGAAGCAGATATATGGTTATGACTACTACATTAATTAAACCTAACCCTTGTGTGTTAGATGTCCGTGCCATTAATGACCTTATTAGAGAGGCAAAACGTACATCATGTTACAAAGTTGCTAATTATGCAACTGCTGTATTGTTAGGACAAAAAGATAAACAACTATCCTGGGAACGAAAAGAAGATACATTGAGTAACTGGAATACCGATAATTGGAAAGAAACATTCAATAATGACTTGGTTGTAGTTACTATTGCTGGAATTTACGCATGTATCCCTGTTACCAAATTGAACGAAATAGTAGCTAAGGAATGTTATACAAAGGCAATACAATACAATAAGGTAGTTCCCAAATTACAACACAAGAGAAAGAAAAAACTATGCTTACCTAAACAACGTGAGTACTTGATGAGAAAATTAGAATTACTATGCCCAGATTGGCGTAATTTTGTTAAAGATAATTTAAAAGAAAAATCATGGCACAAAATTTAGTACAAGAAGCAATCAACTTAGATACGAAAATTGATGAGGCTATCTTGTTAAGGGATTTTTAACAGATAGATTAAATACGGTTGTTGCTGAGTTCTAATAGAATTCGGTCAATATTTACGCAATTTATCACCGGAGGTATTATAAACAATAGTTGTTATTTTCTTGTCAAAACAGTCATAATGATAATAATTAATCTTTTATTATTATGACTATGACAAGAAATAAAAGACCAACAAGACAGAGTAAAACTAAATACACGCCGCAATCTCAAGAAATAGTTAATGTTCTGTCTAAAAAAATTCAAACTACCAAGTTAATTAAAGCTGTAAATGCAAAACAGAAGAGTTATACAGATTCTATTCATAAAAATGTTATAACGTTCGCATTAGGTTCCGCAGGTTGTGGTAAAACAATCCTTGCACTTTTCGAGGGTATTAAATTAATAAACTCTGAAAACTCAGAGATTAATAAAATATTCTATCTTAGATCCAATATAGGAATGTCGCATGAAAATGACTTAGGAGCGATGCCAGGGGTATTAGGACAAAAGATACTACCACTAGCTTATCCAGTATTAGATTGCCTTATTAACTTCATGAGTGAGGGGCAAAGTAGATACTTAATTGAATCAAATCTAATTGAAGTATTACCCGTAGGAATGGTTAGAGGTAGAACATTTGCTAATTGTTTTATTATTGTGGATGAAGTACAAAATTATACTACTCATATGATACGTACCGTCATCACTAGAATTGGAGAAAATAGTAAAATGGTATTTATCGGTGACGGTACTCAATGTGATTTTAAAGATACATCATTGAGTGGAATAGAACAAGTAGCTATTAAACTTAAGGGGGTTGAGGATATTGGAATAGTCGAGTTTGTAAATAATGAGATAATCAGACATCCGATAATTGGACATATTTTAGATAGGTTATAATTTAAAAATATGATTACACAAGACCAGTTCTACTGCTACTTAGATATCCAAAATGCGGCTGTAACTAATATGTATGATGCCCGTCAAGTATCACAACTTAGCTACGGTACATTGACGATAAATGATGTACGAGCCATTATGAACAACTATTCAATGTACAAGAAGCAATACTGTACAGACTAGAGTGATACTTACCATTAGTGGTGTAACTGTTATATCACTAATGGTTAAACATATATTAGGAGTAAGAAAAATGTACACATTGAAACAGTTAGAAGCAATGGAAACTGTACACAAAGGTCACTTCGATGATCTTAAATTTGATAATGGTGTAATTCAAATTTGGCTATCTAGGATGACTATAGAGGATGGTATGCCATACAATAATCAAGTAATTGAAAGTTGGTGCTTAAATACTGGTGAATGGCTTCTTGTTAACAAATATGAAGCTAAATAAGAGATGTCGCTATTAAATATATTGGAGAATTTTTATGACTTTCAGAGATTGGTTTAACAAAAATTTATTAGATGAGGCAAAAGGTATCGCTGAAAATGGTGCGGATTGTGGTTTTCCTCATATCAGTTATACAACTGAATGTTGTGAGATTTATGACAGATTTGCATCCGAAATATGGGATATGGCAGTTAAAGATGCTGATGATATGGGTTTTAAAAATGTAGCAGAAATGATCGCGAGATTTAGTCGTTCTGATATGTTAATGGATTGGAATATGTTTCGCAATTTAATGTTATGGTATGCTTGCGAAAAAGTATCTGTAGAAATAGTTAAAGAGCTAGATAAAGAGGAAGAATAAACCTGAGAATGTATTTTTCTTACTATCATATTGAGGAATAATTATTATGTGGACTAATGCAGCTTTAAACCAATTAGTAAGTGTACGTAATATGTTGGTTCAAGAACCTAATGTTTATGATTCTTATTTTAATGCTACAGATAATATAGGTTGTGTTTTGCAGGTGTTATGGGATATATCATCTCCTGCATTAAGTAAAATGTTGTATCATTCACATACAGATTATATTCAATGTAATTGGAATACTATTTTGGATAATTATTATTTAGACAATCTCAATTGGGATTTGAGTAGTATCCTTGATGAAGCATTGACCATATTCACATTAGCTCAACTGCAAGAAATAAACTTTGCAACTGTACCAGACAGGGAATACGAGTGTTTTATGTCCTTTCTCAATGGTGTTATCATAAATAATTCAGAATTAGTTTACAAATAAGCTAATTTAAGTTATATTAAATGAAGTCGCATAGTTTAAGTGAAAAACATCATACTCATCCGAAGTTTCGGATTTAAGACATAATAGGTGATATCTAACTTCGATAGTTAGTGCGGCTTTTAATACAATAAATAGGAGAAATAATGAACCAACAACAATTTCAAGAGTTAGTTGATATTCCTGTTAAGAATCGTAATTTTGTCACCATAGTAGATTTACAGTTGATCAAAATAGAAGGTACATTAATTTACGGGCGTACTCTTGATAAAGCTTTGTTTCATCTGTATGTGAAAAATAATCTAATTCATCGATACGTGTACGGACAAGATAAACAACAATCATACATAAGTAGTACTGAATTTAATGTACTAGACTGCGTACCATCCAAAATAGTATATCCTACTACTTGTGATTATAATTTCTGTCGTTTTCTAATTAGGAAAGGTGTTGAAATTCCTTTTACTAATTGGGATGATAGGGAAGAGCAGTTATATTATGGAGAAGTTAATACAATAAATTACGAATAATACTAGTTTATGGATGTTTGTTAAATACTTGACAAGCATCCATTGTTTGTGCTAATACATTTATGTCAACGTACTATTATGATAATGAAACCAAAACGGAACATAAAAACATTTTTCTTAAATAAAATAAGTAAAAGATTCTATCTAATATTCGCCATTATATTATTAAGTAATCTTAATATTTATGCGTTAGGTTATTCATTATCTCGGTTAATCGTAGCAACTATAAATCAAGTATGGACGATATGTTTTATAGATATGGTCATTAGACATACAAAATTTGAAATGTTTACTACAACTATTGTATTGTTCTATGGTATATGGGCAATGATTTATTTAAGTAGGTTTATGGAGTTGTTTCTAGAACATACATTACATATATGAGTATTGAATTAGTATTTAATCGACAAGATTATATTACTTTATTAACTGAATATATGTCTGGTGAATTAAATGATTTGGAGTTTAATAATTTACTAACTTGGTTTTTGTCACATCAATCAAAAGAAATAACAGAGCAAGAAAAAATAGAGTTAATTAAAATAAGTAATTGTTTAAGTTCCACGGAAAAGGTGTTGAGTTTATTATTAGTATGGTCAAGTTTGCAGTAGGTGATATGTGGCAAGAAAAATATGCTTTTAACGCCGATATCTCACCTATCCAGGTGTAGGACTAGGCGGTTTATCAAAAGATGTAGTAAGACCTATTATTGAGAAATTACCTGACACAGTGACTATTTGGAGCTTAAATTAATGACAAAAGTATTACCTTGGTTGAATCAGTTCAGTAAAAATCAATTAGTAGAATTTTTATCTGAGTTGATTCCAAAATGTGATTATTTAGAACTACCATCAGATGAAGAATTGGAAGCTTATGATTATTGTTTGAATGAAGAAAATCCTAGTGAGTTTTATTTTGACTATACCACTTATGATGCTACTCAACACCCTTGTTACGCTGCATCAAGTGTTATTCGTGAGTGGTATCTAGTATATGTTGCGTTAGATAGTGATGATGTTACTAGAGCTTTTAGAGATGATGTACCACCACTAGAATCATTTCTAAACTTAAACAAATAAATTAGTGTAGTTCTCAAATTTGAATTATGTCTCCACTGAATTAATTCAGTGGTAGAACATAACGCAAAAAGTAATAATTACAGAAGTCGACACTTTATATTGTACTCCAAGTCTATTACTTCTAATTGTTTTTCTAACTCCCGTATACGAAAGTTAGACTGCATTAATTTACGTTGGCAATCTTCTTCTGCTTTGTCGGCTATATCTAGTTTATTTTGTAGATCGACAATTACAGCACGTAATCTTTCTAACTCTTTAACATTTTGTTCAGTTGTTTCTTTCTGTAAATCAATTACATATTGTCTTTGTTTGTCTAACTGAGCATATTCTTTGTCAGTCATGGTTAGCTTATTATTACTTTGAGTAGCCATATAAGTTACGATTCCTGTTATCGCAGCCGATAAAATAGATGGTAACGCCGCTAATAGAGATTCCATATAGGAGGAGTTATGTTAAATTAAGTATAGGCAATAAAAGTACCGTAAAATACATAACTATATTATACAACTGCACAGGAAGTTTAGCTATGAACAATTTTGTTTGGGATGAATCTACATGGAACGAGTATGTACTTAGTGAATCCTTATATAAAGATGCACTACCAGGAGAAACAAATGGGGATTACGTAGGAGCGATAAGGCTAGATGAGTTTATTCCAGTTACATCAGAAAATAAAGTTGTAAAACTACATCGCCATTTCACACAAGTTACATCAAGTATCTCTATATAATAGAAAACGAGAAAAAACATGGAAAATTTAAAAATGTTATCACTAGCACAATTAGATCAACTTGCAGCTTTACCAATAGAAGCACGAGAAACTGTTCGTAATATGTTACTTGACATGGCACGACAACAAACAGAAGAAATAGCTAAAGTTAAAAATAATACTGGAATTAAGTATCGAGTAGAACCTCATGCTTACGTAGCACAAGTTATGGAACAATCACCAGGATTAGTATCAACGTTAGAGTTAATTGCTCTTGCTGTTGATTATATGCTTCCAGGATGTCTTACAGCCGCTAAAGATAAACATTCTAATGTATTTAATGACTACTCCGGGGTTGCCTTCATGCAGGTTATTGCAGCAACAGAGGTAGTTAAATGGAAATCGGTAAGAGATATTAATGGTAAAATGGCTGTCAGATTATTAACGTTAGATCCTAACTATGTCCCCAATCAAGAAGAAGTAGTAGTAGTAGAATCTAATGTGCTTGATAATTTACCAATTGTTCAAGTACCAATTGTTAAAGAAAAAGAAGAAATAGAAGACTTAGAGGATGACGTATAACAGGTATCAATAATAACAGAACTAGGTAAATTCAAAAACCCAAAATTGTCGCATAATTCTTCTAAGTATTAACCAATAAACAGTAAGAAAATGTATTCTTACTGTTTTCTTATGTTCAAAATTATACCTACAATAACATGTCACAAATTCAAGCTAAATTAATCGATGCTATTTCCCGCCGATATAGTTTCATACAAGCTAACACACGATACCAATTAATTAGGGAATATAATGTACCTACAATTGGTTATGTATATGTAGGTGATAAACATATTGCGACAATTAATTATGAAAATGAGTACATACAAAGCATCTACGTTGCTACTAATTGGGAAACTACAACTATTAAAAATACATTAAATAGTATTCTTCGGCACTTCACCAAAAATTATATATACCAAAAGAATTATATTTGGTATTGGAATACAGATTGGGAAGTAATTACAGCAGATAATTTGGTATATACCAATGCAGTTATCGAAAATTGGTGTAACAGTGAAAATGGTATAGAATGGCGTAAATTAATGAGTGTAGATTAACTTATCGTAGTATCCTAAACAAGTATGACTACCATTGAATCTGATATAATCAACTCTGTCATAAACAAAACTGAATATTGTAATATAAATACAAGTTATCGTATTTACAAACAGAATGCTGATAACTTGGGACAATTACGAGTTAATGGTAGTTTAATTGCAGTTGTGTATTATATTGATAATACTGTACGTGATGTAGTAATTACAGTAAAAAAAATTACACCACTTATAGCATCTAGGTTAGCGGCAGTTAATAAATTAGTTGGAGTAACAAAATGAATATATTTTTCTTACATACCGACCCTGTTAAAGCTGCAATTAATCTTAACTATCCTAAGTTGCAGAATAAAATGATTTTAGAAGGTTGCCAACTGTTATCCGCAACATTCAATATAGCTGGACTAGAAGCGCCATATAAAACTACTCATAAAAACCATCCAAGTAGATTATGGTTAGACAACGATAAAGAGAACATCATCTGGTTATTTCAACATACCTGGGCTTTATTAGACATTTATAAGGCTAGTTCAGGTAAAACACACAAATGCACAACGGTATTAGAATGGTGTCAAGATAACCTTTCTATGATTACATCGATACCGAAATTTACAGTAACACTACCTTATTTAGCTATGGGTGCTACTCCTGAAATACGTTCTGAGCATAGTATCGAAGTTAAACACGGGGAACAAAATGTTTGGATAGCTAAGACCTGGGATGATACAGTACTAGCTTATCGTAGTTATATGCAAACAAAAGATTACTGGAAACCTGAGTATACTTTTGCAGATTAAATTTGTTATAATTGATAGCATAGATAGTTTAAGGATTTATATCATGATTACTACAGCACTTGAATTCGCCGCTACTTCTGATTCAATACTCGATACATTTACTTTTTCTTACGATGAACAAGTTTGGACGTTACTTGAAAGACTTGATTCTGGTAAGACTTTCTCAGCTATTAATGCCGATGAAACAGAATTAAGTTACTTTACTACAGAACAGTTAAGTGACGTAGTTTGGTCTAATTAATCTAATATTTCTCGTACTCTTCTTACTCTAAAAAGGATTAAATATGAATTACACCGAAGAACAAGCATTTGATTATCTGTATTCTATTCACAAGTACTTGAAATTAAGTGAAATAAATTATTTAATTAGTGATTTACTTACTGCTAATGATTTACGTTTAACTTTGAATCATTTTTACAGTAAAGATATTACTCTGTATAGTTTATTAGGTGACTCGAATACTTATTACACATTAAATACTTACTACGGTGTAACTAAGGCTAGTGGTAAATACATTTTAACTTATCGTGCTATTGTATTTATTCTTGAATACTACGGTGTACTAGATAATGTACCTGAAATAGAATCACAAGTAACTGTTACTAATACTAAAAGTAACTACGATGAACAAGAAATACTAATCAATCTTCGTACCAAATACAATACATTATTTGGTATAGTAATGAATTTGCAGATTAAGAAAAATGAATTGGAACTTCAAATTAATGGTATTGAAAGTAATTTAGATAAGTTACTTGCATCGATTCAAATACTTGAATCAGTATTAGAATAATACTTATAGACACCAGAACGTCCTATGTCTACTAGTTAGTTAAGACTCTGGTGTAAGTATTAAATTTTGTTGGTGGTTTATTAACTTAAACCACCATTTTTGTTGTTGAAATCCTACTATTTAGAGAACTACCATGTCTACAACAATCATCAACTTAATTACAGATAATACTTTTGCATCAGATATGATTGTTAAGTATTGTCGTTGGATTAAGAAACCAGCACCTTTTAATACTTATGCTGGAAATAAGATGTTTGCAAGAACAAAAGATGTCAAGTTACTTGTTGATAAATCTAATGTATTTATTAATCTTCGTTCACTAAATATTAGATTATATCAAGATTTAGGTGCAATGAGATTAGTTGATACGACTGAAAGGTCTTTGTATGTTAACGACCCACGATTATTAGTTACTTGGTTACACAATCCAGAATCGGTAGCATTGACACTATTATGTAATCAACGTAGTTTCAATGCTTTTGTCAATTCACAGGTACGTACTGATGAACAGTTGGAGTCTAGATACTCAATGTGTCATTTGAGTAACGTTTACTATGAGTATTTGGATCTGATGATGGTTAATGATTTCGCGTTTGCTACAGTTTTTGAGAAGTACGAAGATGAAGTATTAGAGGACTTATTTAAGTAATAATCAGATAATTTCGTGTTTGCCGCAATTAATAACCAATATATCTGGGAAGTAACTAACCAGACAACAAACAACATGATTAACGTAACAGACATTCAAGAACAACTACAACAATTAGTTGACAAGAAAGTAAGTGTAGAATTAACCAACACAGAACACTGGAAAGATGTAGTTTTTGAATTACAGAAATTTATTGAAAAGTCTATTCAAAACGAAAGGCGGTATTTGAAAGATATGGATTTAGATAATTTAAAGATTAATCATGTTGAAGGAGAAGGTTATTTAAGGTGTCTTATAGCTGTTAAAAATCAATTAACCGATATAATTAAAGACAAAACATTCGTTAGATAATACATGAACTACACATTTTTCTTACTTGATCGAAAAGTTATTATAGATAGTGGCGATTTAATTGAGCATAGTTTTTGGTTTAATTATCGGTCTAATCACAGATACAGATGCACATTAATTCAAGTTTATTTGTTTAAGAAGTATTTGAGAATTAAAATTTACGATCGTGGTGAACAAGAACAAGTTGTTTAATTACGGAGTGTTTCTATGAACAATTCAATAGTATATTCCACAAAACTAGTTAAAAAATTAGATGCAAAAAGTAGTTGTCGGTATTGGTTAGGACACGTATCGCAAGAAGATAACCAATACCATACATATCAAGAATATTGGTCTAGTAAGAAAAATGGTGAAGAATCAATACATCAATGTAGTGAACCAATATTAGTTGTTAGTAAAAATGTTGGTCGCAGCAATCAAACTAGTGAATATAATCAAGCTGTATCCGAAATAACAAGTTTGTATAACAAAAAAATAGATGAAGGTTACAGAGAGGAAGGAAAAGAAGAAACTATTTTTCTTCCGATGTTGGCTCAAAAATTTGATAGCAAAAAAGCTAAATTTCCAGCATACGTTCAACCTAAACTCGATGGAATCCGCGCGTTTAGACTACCCAATGGTACTTTCTGGACAAGGAAAGGTAAGCAAATATTAGTTGATGTTGTAGCTCATTTAACCATTGAATCTGATGTTATTCTTGATGGTGAATTAATATTACCTCCTGACTATACTTTTCAAGAAACTGTATCGGCAGTTAAGAAAGATGGTATTAATAGTAGTAAGTTAGAATATCATATTTATGATTGTTATGACAAAGATAATCCAAATTTAACTTTTGAAACTCGATATGAATTATTGTTTGCCATTGCTCGACGAAATGAAAATAGACAAATAGAACGTGTCTTAACTACTTATTGCGATAGTTTAGCTAAATTTGAAAGTTATAGTTTCGATTTTATAGAACAAGGATACGAAGGTTCAATGTATCGTACTATTGACGGGATATACAAAGTAAATTATCGTTCATCTGATTTGTTGAAATACAAGGAGTTTACAGATGGTGAATTTAAAATTATTGGTGTAATTGATGGAGAAGGAAGAGAGAAAAATTGTGCAATATTTACTTGTGTAACTAATGAATGTAAATTGTTTAATGTCAGACCAAAAGCAACATTACTTGATAGACAAGAGATGTTTGAGAACAAAGATTTTTACATTGGAAAGTTATATACAGTCAAGTATCAAGAATTAACTGATGATAATATACCACGCTTCCCTGTTGGAATTTCAGTCAGAGATTACGAATAATTAATTATATTGTGCCATGCTCTCAACTGGCACAATATCTAGCAATTTTTGTTATGATACACGGTATAACAATGACGAAACAAAAATTATGACAACTGAAAAACGTCCACCTTTACCACTAGCTGAAATAATACAAGCCCAGGCAAAACTTACTGTTCTGATTGACAATTTGGTTGAAGCTACGGTTAAAGAAACTTACAAAAAAAAATAAACCAACAGAATGAAGACTAACTTAAGAACAATTGCATATTGCACAGATACTCTACGACCCGGTTTATACTTTTGGTTCTGGAAATTGACTTTTCAATTTGGTGGCACTGAACTTGATTTAAATTATCCATATATAATTAGTTCTTTTTGTGGGTTTGCGATTGTTCTTAAAAACTTCAAATCCGTTAGTTTAGGTGTTAAGTATGCTTGATTTAGATTTATCAGGAGAGTAATATGTTTATTAACGAATTGATTTTACAAATATTAAACTCGTCGGATAACGAAGACGACCGCTTGCAGTTTTTTTGGGACTTTATTTCAGACAATTACGATATATTTCCAGTTAACACAATAAATAATTATGTTATTACTTTTTTACGTAATAACGTATTTGAAGTATCCGACATAGACAGATTAGTTAAATCGTTAAACGAAGCACTATTAGGAGAGTAATATGTTTGATAACGATGATTTATTTCAATATTGTTTAAAATTATTTCAAAACGAATTAGAAAAACTAATTGTTAAATTACATAAAACTTGGCAAGGTATACCAGATAGTAGTTATTTTCATTTTTCTGAATTTGTATTTCGTGTAAAAATATACAAAGTAGTTAATGATTATAAATTTGAATTAGAAGATAAAGAAAAAGAAATAAGAAAAATAATAACTTCTTACGTTTCTATTGTTGGGGATAATTACGAACAAGAATTAATAGAGGAGTTGTTTTAATATGTTTACTAATGAATTAGTTTTGCAAATAATCAAAGATAGTAATGAGGATTTTATTAAATTATTGAATTTACTATACTTTGCACTACAAAATTATGTAGGAGAAATACCACAAGTTTATATCGATTATTACACTGAATTATTTGGTGTGTGTTTGGAATGTGAAATAGATGATGGTGCGACAAATTCTGAATTATCAGAATATATTACAAAAGAATTAAATTCGTTAATTGAAGAAATTAGGAGTTTATATGTTTGATGCACTTTTTGATGTAACAACAATTGAGTTCGATATTAAGTCTAGAGAAATACTTAATACATTAACTAAACAAGCCGATATTTCATATGATGAAATAAATAGCAAATTAGACAAATCTGTGGTGATGTATGAAGTCATTACAGATAAGTGTTTTGCTTACTTTGAAAATAAATTAAAAACCGAAGTTATCAAACTTAATAAAGACTGGCAAAGTGTACCTTTTGGAGCTAAGTTCTTCCTTGGTGATGTTTTGTTATGTTCTTACTATTCTCCATTATCTAGGCAAGATAAATTCAAAATACAAAAATCCCTAGATGACTACTCTGTTGAAGTAGCTTTAAATTACGAACAAGAATTAATAGAGGAGTTGTTTTAATATGGTATGGTTTAGTAAAAAGGAAGAGAAAGATACAAGTAATGATTGGAATACAACATTGAATAATAATGGGTTATCTAACAAAGATAATCAAATCGAATGCAGTAAAAATTATCAAAGTCAGTACTCACAAGAGGAACTGAAATATAAAAAAATGGAGAGAGAGAGTAAAGGACATAAAGCATTAAAAGATACATTTGAACAAAACAAAAGAGATAATAATACTAAATTACAACAAGAACAAATTAAAGAGTTAAATAGTAAAGAGTATTTGAATAAAGATGATGTTAAAGAAGATTTACAAGATACAAGAGAAAATACATCTAGATGGAAGCTTTGGTAAATGATATAATTAGTTAAGGATAACTATTTATATTAGATATGAGTGAATTAAAAACAGGAATATATGAGATTAAGAATGTTGTAAATGACAAGCGTTATATTGGAAGTGCTGCACTATCATTTAAACGTAGATGGAACCTCCATAAATATAACTTGCGAAAAAACTTTCATCATTCGCCGTATTTACAAAATTCTTGGAACAAACACGGAGAAAAAAATTTTGAATTTAATATATTAGAGTTAGTAGAAGATAAAACCAAATGTATTGAGCGTGAACAATATTGGATTGATTTTCACAATGCTGCTGATGTCGAATTCGGTTATAATATCTGTCCTACTGCTGGAAGTCAATTAGGATTGAAACGTACAGAAGAAACAAAGTCAAAAATGAGTAAGGTTCACTTAGGTAATCAAAACTGGCTAGGTAAAACTCATACAGAAGAAACAAAGTCAAAAATAAGTTTGGCTAAATTAGGTAAAACTCATACAGAAGAATCAAGGTCAAAAATAAGTAAGGGTCACTGTAAGTATATTTACCAGATTACTAAACCAAATAAGGATGAAATAATAGTTAGCAATTTAAATGAATTTTGTAAGAATAATGGTTTAGATAATAGTCATATGTGTGCCGTTGCTAACGGAAAAAGAAGGCAGCATAAAGGCTACATTGTTCAAATTTTAAATAAACTCGGAGAATAAATATCATGGCAATTTTACTACCACGTACTTCGTCTAAACCAGAAAATCAAGATCCTCGCATTCTAGTATTAATGAGCAATACAAAAGTGGGTAAAACATCACATTCACTTAAATTGCCCAATTCATTATTAGTAGATTTAGAAGATGGTTCTGTTTACTATGAGGGTGTGGCAATTAATTTGAAACGAGAAGCACTGATCAGTGGTAAGGGTTTAGGTGGATTAATGTTAGAAACAGCCCAAGCGATTAGAGAAGCTAATCAAGCTGAAGGTAAGTCAATTTATGATTATATTATTTTAGATACCCTAACGGTCATAGAAGAGATTGCAAAAGTAAAAGCTACGTTGGATTATAAATCTACCTTACAAGGTAAAAACTTCACTGGTAAAGATGTATGTAAAGAATTACCCAAAGGTGCTGGTTATGCTTTTTTAACAGCCGCGTTTAATGACTTAATTGCTCCTTGGAAGGGTTTAGCTGGTAAATGTTTAGTCTTGCTCGGACATGCTAAATTGAGCACGATCGATAAAGGTGCTACGGAAGTGCAGGTTAATGACCTCGAACTTACTGGAAAAAATAAAATCGGCATCATGGCTAATGCTGATAGCATTGGATATCTCAGACGAAATAAGAAAAATGTAAATGAGAATATTCTTACATTTAAGACATCTGAATCTGATTTAGTATGTGGGAGCAGGTCGCCACATTTAAGAAACAAAGAGTTTATTTTCTCCACATACAAGCCGGAAACTAACATTCTTACGGTTAATTGGGATTTAGTATTCACATCGCTTAGAACTAAATCTACACCTCAAATGGTTGAAATAATTGATGAACCCACAATAGACAACGAAGAACACATCACACCAGAGACAAACAATAGTAACAAAATCCCTGTTTAATTAGTAGTTTATAAGTGGGGATATATACCCACTAACAAAATGGAAAGAATTTTCAGTAAAGATGAATGTTCACCTGATGCAAAAACTTTAAATGAATTTGAACATGAGAACAACATTAGAATAAGTAACGATTATCCAGCTATCACAATAAATTATCAAGACTGGCAAGAAACATATTTTGTAAGTACATCAGGTATCTACTACATGGAAGAACGTTATTGTGGTGTATATGAGAATTTGTATAGTTTTGAAAACAAAGAGGAATATGAACCTCATTTAAAACGAACATTAATAGATAATTGCGATATGCAATTTTTAAATTAATACAAGTCCTGAGTTACGACATTAAACTAACTCATTTTTCTTACCTATTAAATACCTATGCTAGCTTGTAATTTAATTTCTTTTGGTTCGGTAGGTCAAGAAACAATTAACTTTATTAATGATAACCCTAGCAATTGGTGGTTAAGATCAAATACCAAAGGACACGTAACTGGTAGTGCTTTTATTGTAGATAAGACTAGAAGTTATTCATTACTAACACATCATGTCAAGTTAAATAAGTGGTTACAACTTGGTGGACATTGTGATATTCCAGATGTCTTAGGAACTGCACACAGAGAAGCAATTGAAGAATCTGGCATCTCTGATATTTGTATTGTTTCTTACACAGTATTTGATATCGATATTCACACAATACCAAAAGGACAAGAAGAGGAACATAAACACTATGATATTAGATATTTATTTGAAGCAGATATTAATTCACCGATTGACTTTTCTGATGAGTCACACGATGTCAAATGGATTAACTTAGATGATGTACATAATTACAATGACAATGAAGGTTTAATGAGAATGGTACGAAAAGTCAATTGGAAAGAATAAATTATTTAGTTGCTGCATCCAGAACTATCTAAGTTACAATAGTCGTACAGCAGTAAGTCACTGCTACAGATATCCAAAAACAACTACATTTAAAGGATCATAGACAATGGCAGACTCTACACAAAAATCCTACTACCAGTATTTCGCGCAAGGTATTGAAGTATCTATTAGTGGACGATTAGGTGCGGAACCTGAAATTAAAACACTAGATAACGGTAATCGTGTAATGAAGTTATCTATTGCTTATCCTGCTGGAAGTAAGAAAAAAGATGATGGAACATACGAAAACTTGAGTGAATGGGCTTCACTGTCAATCTGGGAAAGTGCTAATGGAGCGAAAGAATTGTTTGCTGCCATAGCTAATACTGAATCTAAACTGAAATTCGGAAAGGGACATTCGGTTGAATTCAAAGGTAGAGTAGTTATTAAATCTACAGTATCCGGCGAACGAGCGTTCATTAACTATGATGTTAAAGATGTATATCACTTATACAAAGTATATACAGCACCAAAGAATGACGATAATGGTAGTACTACATCACATAGCAATAGTAACAACAACAGTAGTGCAGAAGGATTACCAGTTACCAGTAACAAAGACCAGTTTTAAGATTTAGTTAACTAGGTAGTTGAAATACACTACCTTTTTCTTACTCTTTATTTATTGGAAGTATTATGTCAGAAATAATTATTTTAATTCTTGCTACAATTGGTGGTATTGTTGTTGCTGGAGTACTTTCTATATTGATTTATGCTGCTCTAGGATTATCTTATATCAAAAAGAATAAGATTTAAATATAATATTGAGTACAGTAACTAATTGCTGTACTCTTTTTAATAGGGCATAAGTAGAACGATTATTAATTAATAAAATGTTTAAAGATTACAAAATTCTTCAGAAAAATGCAGACGGCAAACGACACTACGAAGTTGAAACACCTGATGGTAAGACATACAAACTAGTTGGAAATACTACGCTTCTTGATAAATTCAAAAACAAAGATGCTCTTTTTGCTTGGAGAAAAAGTATTGGAGAAGAAGCTGCACAAGCAATAACAACAAAAGCAGCTAATCGTGGTACTAAAGTTCATACATTGGTTGAGCATTATTTAACTGATAGGGTATTACCAACATCAGAAGATAGTGATACTTACAATTGTTTCTTACGATTGAAACCAGTATTAGATATTATTACTCCATTCGCACTTGAGAAAAAAGTTTATTGGGTTAATGACGATGGTAATGGTTTTGCTGGCACGTTAGACATTGGTGGACACATTGATACATCTAGATTAGTAGGTCGTGTTAGTGGCGCTTTTGGTGAAGGTAGCGCTAGTTTTATTGGTGACTGGAAAACATTTAATAAACCAAAATATCCAGTAGCATCAACAAAAGATGGTATCAAATTTTATCCACTTATGGGATACGCACTTCAGTTAGCGGCATATACCGCAGCTTGTAATCAACAAAGTGATTGTTATTATGCACTTAACAAAACATTCATCTTTGGTGTAACATCAACCTGTAGAGCCGCATATGTATATTACTTTTCTCCAGATGCAGTTAATTGGTATTGGGATCGATACCGTGAACTCTTACATTGCTACTATAGTAATGATTGGTTTGATTGGGCATTGATGGAACAACGAGCCTCGGATTTGAACTTTTTGGGTGAACGTGTAGATTTAATTTAATAACAAAAATGAACGAAGATTTGGTTGTTGAACCCGGTATATATTATGTTAGATACGACTATCCAGATGGTAGTTATAACGTAACAGAAATACTAGTTGTATCAAAAGAAGATGCCGAATTAAAATTATACATTTATGCTTGGCAAGAAAAATATGAATGGAAGTTTGTAACAGAACAAGATTACATTAACTATTTTCATGAACAAGTATCAACATGGACAGTAAGTAAGAAAAAAAGAAAGTAAAATTATTAAGTGTATATCTAACAACAACTAATAAGTGGAGTTGGAATTGATGACACAACATACAACAGTTAGAGATAGTGTATTAGTACGAGAGTTCATTCTTAAACCTTATAGGATGTTAAAAATAGATAATACCAAGGATTACAACGTTATTGATACTAGCATTGTTCCAGACATCTATAGAACAAATAATCCAGAATATTTTAATAAGTTGTGTATTGATTTTCAACCTTATACAGTACCAACTATTGCAAGTTTTGAAACTTTACACGATGTCAAAAGAAAGTTAATTGAAATGTTTGGTAAAGAACAATGGGTGATATGGTTTCCTAATGGAATTGCAGAAAAAAAAGATGATGGTACTATCGATAGGGTAAGTTAACTAAATATAATTCAAACCAATCCTAAATACTATGGATTGGTTTTTGTTATGTTTAATCAACGGAGTAGACATAATAAAATAAACCTACTAAATAATATATAGTAAGTTCCTTTGAAGATTTAACACAAAGAACGCTGGAAGTTAAAGTAGGTAAGACTTTAAATCAATTAGGTTGGAATAAAACAAGAAAAAGTTATGGTAACATTTGGATTAAATGATGGACACAATGTATAGATGATTTTACAATAACATTGGCTCAAACTTATATATACCAAGTATTTCAGAGTTATGTACACCCTATCTTAACTAAGTAAATAAAATAAAAAATTTAAATTTAATGAATAATTATTGGTTTAAAAAGTAAACTACATCTACCAATAATCAGTAGTTAAAATAGATTTACACACCTATTGTAAATAGAAAATAAATATGGTATTCACTCTATCTAAATGCCACGATTTAGGTAAGCTTGAGCTTGTTTCATCAACTAATACAGAGAAACGTTATATATGTCCCGTATGTAACCAGAGGTCACTCAAAGAAAAAAAGGTTAATAATGCCTATCTTTGTTACAACTATTGTTCAACTACCGATATTCGTGCCAAGTTAGGTTATGAAACTAATGGTGGAAACGGCGAATACCGCGCACCAATTAGTAGTAATTATGTTAAACCAGTATCTATTACTTCGTTAGAACCACCTATTACTGTTGGTGAATACAATGCCGCAGTATCTCGCCAACTAGGTTCACGGACGCTCACTAATTTTTCTTACTCCGATTCTTGTGTTGTAGAACGAGTTGATCATTCTTCAAGTGACAAGAAGAAAGAATTTTTTCCCAAATTTAAATCTGGCAATCAATGGGTGTATGGTGGTTCATCTAAGTTTGGATTATTCAACGCACGCTATATAAAATCTCGTGGTTCAATATTAATCTGTGAAGGAGAAAAGACTGCTGATTTAATTACTAAAGTTACTAGTTATTTAACTCTCTCACCTCCTGCTTTTGGTTGGAAGGAAGATTATATTTCTTCTAATCTATTCAATCCTAAGATAACTGGTGTTGTGTACTTACCGGATAACGACGACCCTGGTAAGAAAAAATCTACTATTGTTCGTGATGCTTGTTGGATAGTAGGTATTCCATGTTTAATTTATTCTTACACTACATACATTCAAGATGGTGGCGACTTTGTTGATTTACATGATGATGGTATTGATATTAAACAACTAATAGAGAATATATATGACAAATTTAGAACTGGAGTATGACGATAACTTTTCTTCGCTACCTGCCGAATTTATGAATGACGAACAAACATATGATGATATTGTAGAACTAGAAGTTGACCAGCATGAATACAAATCATTTCTGATGCGACTTGTTAACATGAAACAAGAACAGGTCAGAGATGTTCTTGATAAAACTTGTGGTCAATATGGTAAAACTTACGATGAAGCTGATCATGATTTCAGTATAGTACTTGGCGAGGAATGCAAAAAACGTATTCGTGCCATTCATGATATTAAAGATTTAATGGCTAAGAATCGCAAATGGGTAGCTTTAACAGCGTGGTTAACTACTCATCTTCCAAATGACCGCAAACGAGTTGAACAAATCATTGCTGCTTATAGTTCTGATGATTCTCCTGCTGAGTTTTTTACAGTAGCAGAAGCTCTTGCACTAGGTGCTACAAGTACAAACACTCAATTAGTTAATGGATTAATTCAGTTAGGTGCTTTGTACTTATTACCTGCTCCAGCAAAGTGTGGTAAATCAATATTAGCTAGTATTCTTTGCAATTGTATTCAACTTGGTTTACCATTTCTTAACCGTTCTGTTTTGAAGGGTAATGTTCTATATATCCAGAATGAAGAAAACGTAGGTAAAACAACAGCTAAACGTGTTTACAATAGTGGATTACAAGATGTAGAGCTACAAGATTATGAAACATATAATAATTTAATTAATTCATCTGGTATTGTTATTTGTCGCAATCTTGATATTGCACTAGACCAAGATTTAATCATAGCTAAAGTTAAAGAGTATGACCTTAAATTAGTATTAATTGATAGTTTAAACGCATCTCTTGAACGTAGTGGATTAAATGATAAGTCTCTTGAAACTGCGGGATATTTGTATCGTCTACAAAGGTTAACACATCTTCATGACTTCACTATTATTATTCTTCATCACACAACAAAGCTTGATGATAGCAGTTCACAGCAAGGCTTAATGAATGGAATATCTGGGCGTAGTGACATTACTCGTGCCAATGATGGTGTATTTCGCTTAACTCGCGGGGAAGACAAAGAAACAAAAGCACCGTTCGTTCAATTGAATACTATTCCCAGAGATGGTGATCCAATAATGTTACAATACCGATTATTAAAAGGAGAAGCTAACCGAATACATTTAGATGTACTTAATGAAAGTGTTCTTAACCCAGAAAACTTAGAATTACAAAATAGTATATTACGTTTATTATTCAAGAAGTGGACACAATGGAGTGACGCTGATACAGATAGTAAATCCAAAAAACCTTATGGATATACCTTACATGAATTAGTATCGGCAACAGGAGGAACCAAGGAAGATGTAATTCTTAGATTAAATGATATGTTATCTAGTGAGGGAATTATTTCGTATATAGACCATTCAATTAAAAAGAATAAATATGCAATAGCAGAAGATGGTGAAAGTTGGTTGAATCACTTTATTGAACATGAAGACAAAATAGAGGAACGTAAAAATCAAATAATCGAAGAACAGAAATTAAAAGATGAGTTATTTAATAGAACTCTAGATTTAATTAAAGAAGCTATTTTAAATAACGATTTACCTAGTTATAACAATTTACGAAATTCTATCTCCGATGACCAAGGTAAGTTATTAGCATCTAAGTTAAGTCACGATGAAATAACAAAATTATGTCTTTTGGCAAATCCTTCTAAATATAGTATTGGAGATACCGTAATGGTAATTGGTGAAGATATTACAACTATTGTAGAAAAAGTTACTTACGATAGAAAAGAGTGCTATCATTTATATTATCTACACAACGTAGAGAAAAGACAATTTACACAAGAAAAAATAAGATTATATGAGACAAACAGCACGATTGATCACAGTAGGAACATTCCAGAATAACACGGTAAGTGTATTAGGTAAAGTTTATCCTGCAACATTGCAAGCACGAGTACAAGATTTAGTAGATAACGATGGACTAGATTTAACAGTACCAAAAACATTGATTCTAGTCCCTAATACATTATCTCCTACAGACAAGGGTAACTATACTGCCGAACAACCACCTTATCTTGATTTCACAGTAATTGGTGTTCCAGTTAACCAATATATCGTTATTGAAGATTTAGATATCGTTCGTATCACTGGTAAAGTGTTTTACGAAAATCTGAATTACAATTTTATCCTAGTTAAACTGGAACATGGACGTAACGATCAGAAGATTAAGCTGATTGGTACATTAAATGATTCATTGTTTGTTGATGCAGATGGTAACGAACGTGGTTCTGCTAAGGATAAGTACTTCAATATTGAAGCTAAAGTAGTTGGTAATCAACTAGAGATTTCTGATTCCTGGCGTGTTATTGAACAACCTATTTTAAAGCCTAAGTCTAAAACACTAGACACCGTTGTTTCTTTAGATGCTTATAGAAATACTCGTTACGATGCTTAATTATTAAAACTCTATATCTATAATTTATTAACTTAACCGTACTGGACTTAACTGGTACGGTTTTATTTTGTAGGAGTAAGAAAATATGTCTAATATTCAATTGTTTAATTTTGAATCTAATAAACGCACCCGTTCATTAACCGGGGGTGCAACAGGCGCTTTTATTGCGACAAATATAAGATTACTTGTTGAAGGTATTTGAATAAACTAGACCTCAATTTACTGAGGTCTTTTACTTTGGAGTAGGTTTATTATGTTAGAAGATTTGTATTCCAGAGGAATAATTTACGATTGGGAGAATTACAGAAACTGCCATGTAGTTACGTTATATAGCTTACGTACTCAAAAATATAAAACAATTAAATGGTTTGGTGATATATGTGAAATACAAGAGTTAATTGATATATTAACTAAGAAAGATGATAGACGAATTTTAATATCCTTTAATGGTTGGGCATACGATGATGCTATAACAAATCATATTCTAAATAATTTCAATGACCCAGGATTAACAAAACTTGAATTATGGGAATTTGGACAAACATTAATTAAAGGTGAACGTAATCCGTATAGATACAATAGCAGGTTTAAATCTTATGATGTATTAGAAGTAATCAGGGCTGGATTTAACACAATTCCACTAAAATTAGCAGCAGTTAATCTTAAACATCCCAAGATACAAGATTTACCAATACCATTTGAGCAAGAAATAACAGAGGAACAATTACCAGAACTTATTTCTTACAACATTAATGATATTGATATTACCAAATTAATACTAGATTATATAAAACCTAGATTAGAAATGCGCGAATTGTTATCAGAGAGTTACAAGCTTGATTTATATAGCTTGTCTGATTCTGGTATTGGTAAAGAACTATTTAATAAACTGTATATAGATAGGGTTAAACAAAAAGATTCAAAGATAAATTCAAAAACTATTAAATATAGTAGAACAAATAGAACAACTATAGCATTTAAAGATGTAATATTACCTGAAATTAGTTTTGAAACACCTGAGTTACAAGAGTATTTAGAACAGTTAAAAACTATAGTTTTATCCCAAGATGAATTAGAGCAGGTAAATATAAATGAGTAAGAATTTTCAATTAAAGCTAAAACCTATAACTGTTGGAAACATTGAATTAAGTCTTGGTTTAGGTGGTATTCATTCTGTAGATAAACCAGGAATATTCAAAGCAGAGAATGGAATGATATTACTTGACGCTGATGTTGTCAGTTACTACCCTGCAAGTATAATTGCATACAATATTTGTCCAGAACACTTAGATAAAGAAATATTTAAACAAATATTAATTGACGCACTAGCGGATAGAAAAAAATATAAGAAAAAGAAAAAGGAAGGTACTATTTATGCGGCACTAGAATACGGTTTGAAAATAGCGCTAAATTCGATATTTGGTCTCTTCGGGTACGCTAATTACCTTTTGTTTGATTTATTATGTACATATAAAACAACAGTAGCTAATCAGTTATGGCTATTAAAACTAATTGAAATGTTACATCTTGCAGGTTATAAAGTAATTAGTGCAAATACAGATGGAGTACTACTGTATATACATGAATCTGAACATGATTCTGTAATGTTGTTATTTAAAGAATGGGAAAAAATTACTCAGTTTACTTTGGAATATGCTTACTACGATTTATATGTACGTAGGGATGTAAATACTTACCTTGCAAAAAAGATTGATGGTGCAGTCAAAATAAAAGGCGATTTTACACCACAAGGAGCGTATTTGTATCCTTATTACAAATACGACTTACCTCAAGCTGACAATGGTTATTATTTACCTATTAATGCTTTATTAAAAGGATTTGATTCACCAATTGTAGCTATTGCATTACAAAGATATTACCTTGATAATATTGACCCAGAAATTACTATTTATAATCATCGTGACATTTATGACTTTTGTATGAGCCAAAAAATCGGCAAGCAATTCAAATGTTTTTCTTACCAAATAAATCGCTCAATAGAAACTCACAATGAAGCAGGAAAAGAATACGTTGAATCTCGCAACATAGACACAATCATCTCACAAACATCAGTCCAAAAAACACTACGATTCTATGTTTCTAGACCTACCATAGATGACAATAGTGTGATGTGTGGAAACGTACTCAAGAAGGTTAAACACGAAGTGAAGCCTGTTAAAACACTAGTTACAGAGAAGATTATTATACCCGCCGAATATGTTATTGAGCAACGCATTAATCCATCTTCTGGTAGATTAAAAACATACAAAGACAAGATTAAAGACAAAGAAGTTATACCCGCAGTTTATGAAATGATTGAAAAAGAAGTTGTTAGTGAATCAGTATTAGCTAGTGGTCAGTTTATTACTATGTTTAATAATTATTGGTTGGAGGATGATTTCGGAGATTATAATATTTCATATGATTATTATCTCGAAAAAGTGCGATCAGAAATAACAAAAATTGGGGTCAATACATGATTGCTAGAAAATTACAAATCTATTGGGACGATAATACTACAGTAAGTATCACAATAAACAAGGGAGAACATGATTTAACAAAAGATAATCCAATGAAGTTGTATTCGGTAATTCAAGTATTAGATGAAATAATAGAAGATAAATTAGGAGTACCAGTAGAAGTTAAATATAGTAAAAGCCTCGATGAATTAATGCCTAATGTTTCACCTGATTGCTGGCGAGTTAAACAAAATTAAAGAGTAAGAAAAATGAACGCAATTTATTTAGCTGGAAATATTTCGGGATTATCCTACCATGAAGCCACAGATTGGCGCAATACCGTTACTCGTGACTTAAGAGCTAAGTTTTTAATACTTGATCCAATGCGCGGTAAGAAACACTTATCTAATACGATACTGGGATTTTCAGATAACTCAGTTGGTTGTACTACTGAGGAAATATTTACACGAGATACATTCGATGTGTTTAATTGTGATATTATTCTCGCATATATTACTGGATACTCTATTGGAACTGCTTTTGAGATTGGAATGTCTTACACATTAGACAAACACATTGTAATAGTAACTACACCAGAACTTGCACTACATCCATTTTTATCAGAATCGGCGGACTATCTAACTACTGAATTAGATGATGCAGTTAAGTATATATTAGATAAAGTAGAATATTTTTCTTACTCTTTTTAATAATGATATAGTTAGCTAGTTGAAATACACTAGCTACTTTCACTCACTCATATTACAAATAGGATATTATAAATGACATTATTTATAGTTGATGAATCAGTTTCTTCATACACAGTATTATTAAAATCATCTGTTATTAAATCTATTATTGAATCATCTAAATCAGTAATTTGCAAAAAACCCACTCATCCAGCATTAGAATTTATTAAACTAAGTTCCATAGATAATCAACTTAAAGTAACTACTACTGATATGTCCACTTGGATAGACGTATTAGTAGATAACGAAACTATTGGTGAATTTCAAGATACATTACTTAACTTTAAATCATTGGAACTTCTAGCTAAGTCACTTAAGGTTAATAAGAAAAATAATCCAGTAGTAGCATTTGTATTTATCAATAATGAATGTAATGCTATTGTTGAAGGTGGTATGTCATATAAGATTGAAAGACTGGCAGTTGAAAAGTTTCCTAATTTACCAGATGTTAAATTTACAGAAAGCTTTACTACAAATAGTGCTACATTAAATACTATTCATAGTAAAATTGGATTTTGTGCAGCTAAAGATGAAACACGACAAGTATTAACTGGTATTCATATTACAAATAAAAATACAGTAATTGAAGCTGCTGCTACTGATGGACATAGATTAGGTAAAGTAATTATTGATAATAACGAATTTAATGCAGGTAGCAACTTAGAATTTACAATACGAGCTACTGTATTTCAAATAGCTAATAAATTGTTATCTGGTGTAGTTACGATTGGTGGTGAAGATGAAGACTATATTGTATTAGCAGATAGTACAACAAAGATTACTACTAGATTACTTCGAGGTCAATATCCTGCATATAATCAATTAATTCCCGTATATGATTCTCCATCTCGTACACAAATCATATTCAACAAAGATGATATATTAAATACATTAAATGCGGCAAGAAAAGAAACCAAAGTTACATTTAATATTAAAGATAGTGTAGCTGAATTAGAAGTTAGTAATATGTATAGCAATACTGATACAGTATTTACTAACTCTATTACTTGTAACTCTAATATTGAATTTGAAATAGCATTTAATACTAGCTATCTTAAAGAAGCTATTCAAACTATTACAGATACAAAAATAAATATTAGTTGTTTAACTAATAACAACCTAGCTCCAGTATTGCTTGTAGAAGGTCAATCTACTCAATTATTAATGCCACTACAACTTAAAAAATAATACGCTGTCCTAGTTACGACATTAAACTAACTAACAATTTTTCTTACAAATAGGAGATGCGATGTTATTTTCAAAACCGAGCGGCGATATTAAGTACAATAAGATTAAAGAGATTGAGCAAGAAATACATTGTTATGTAGCCTATTGTTATAGTTCTTTTTGTGATAAAGCATTGAAAAAAGAAGTATGGATATTAGCTAATGATATTTATAATATTTCTGTTGCGGGATTAGAAGATAAATATGAATATGAATGTGACGAAGATGATAGTTCAGCATTTCCGATACATTGGTCAAAAGTAATTAGTATAATTAACAGAAATAGTATAGTGTTTAAGTGTCCTCCTTATTTGATGGATTTGTTTATCAGACAACGATGGTTGTATTATGATTATGTAAATAGCTAATGCTACTTGACATAATTTATTGGATAGTATCATTATTTTTCTCACCCTATAACATATATAAATATTATGAAATTTCACCAAGTTATTATCTATATTATTCTTTATCTATATGCGGTAGTTATAGGTAAGAAATAATAAATGTCTGATACATTGTATGATGTTGCTATCGTAATTATTACGATAGTACTTTGTATTCGATATATTTTAACTGAAGGTAAATAGATGAGTCGGGTCAAACCAGTGGCACAAATAATACAGGAAAAGAGCAAGAAACATACGTAATTAATGAGTGGGGTCAAAACACTGTCACAAATAATACAGTAAGAGAGTAAGAACAATGAGTCGGGATTGTATTCAGCGATATTAACCGAATACAAAAGTATTTAAAATTCACTGTCCTAGTCAAGACTTAAAACTGACCATTAATTTTTCTTACTGTTAACATTATTTAAATATTTATATTATGTCTAATGATGCTAAGGCTTACTTTGATATTTTGTCTCCTACGTTTATTGATTGGCAGTTCTACGCTAACTACATTGAGCAAGAACCCCCATTTGGTGAATTAGGTGCAATTGTGTTCATTAGAACTTACTCGCGGTTTATCGAGGAATTAGGACGACGTGAGTATTGGCGAGAAACAGTATTGAGAAATGTTGAATACTCGTTAAGTCTAGATACAATCACACCAATTGAAGATAAACGAAATGAAGCAGAAGCTTTGTTTGATATGATGTTTAATCTTCGAGGGTTTGGTTCTGGTAGGTCATTATGGACTGCTGGTACACCGCAAACATTACGTGATCCAAGTTCAAGCTGGAACTGCACATTCCGTGTAATTGATGATTTATCTTCTTTCTCTGAACTGTTCTATTGGTTATTAATTGGGGCTGGAACTGGATTTAGTGTAGAAAAATGCTATGTAGATAAACTACCTAAGTTTAATACTAATGTTGAAATTATTCATCAAGAATACAAACAATTACTACAATCAGTAAGAAAAGAAGATACTAAACTTAATTGGGACAATAATCATTTATATCTAACAAAAGAAGATTTAATTAAAGATGAATCAGACTTTTCTAACTTATTTGTTGATATTCTATCTGATAAAGTAATTATTTCAATTGGCGATTCTAAAGAGTCTTGGTGTAATAGTTTACGAGCATTATTTGAAATACTTACTTATCCACAAATTAAAACTATCGTATTTAACTATGACAATATTCGTCCAGAAGGTACTCGAATTAAAATATTTGGTGGTAGAGCTTCTGGTTATGCTGCTGTACAAAAGTTATTTGATGGTGTGATTAAAATAATTAATCGTTGTGATGGTATTCTAGATTCTCTAGGAGTATTAGATATCGTTAATGCTATTGGTCTTAATGTTGTATCAGGAGGGACGCGAAGGACGGCACAAATTGCATTAGGGGATATAAATGATGATGATTTTGTAACTGCCAAACTTAATTTATGGACTGACCCGGCAAAAGCAGAGTATCGTGCAACTCGTGGTATGTCTAATAACTCGGTATTGTTATATGACAATCCTGGGTTAGATCGTATTCAAGAGATTATGGAATCTATTAAAACCAATGGTGAACCTGGATTTTGGATTATTGGTAATAGTCAAAAGTTAGCAGAGTCTCCTGTTAAAGGGACTAATCCGTGTGCTTTAGTGTAATGCTTTAGGTTCACGTTAAAAATTGGGGAAAATCGGTAAACACTGCGATGTCAATACCGAGGTAAGTTTAAACTTAATAATTTAAACCACCGTAGAGCGTAGAAGTGAAACTAGATTACAGGATTGATTATGATATAATCAATTATATAATCTAGAATATAATCTTCCAAGAGTCCCCAACTATATATGAAAAGAGAAAAAAGATTTTGTGGTTACGCGGGTTACTATAAAGAAATTTATTTAAGAAGTACTCTAGAGTTTATATATGCCAGTTATTTAGACTATAAGAGTATTTCATGGAAGTACGAACCTAAAGTATATTATTCAAAAAATGGCAATTCCTATAAGCCTGATTTTCTTTTAGAAGATGGTTCGATAATTGAAATAAAAGGAACTTATTATTTAGAAAAAGATAAACAAAAAGTACAACCATTTATAGATGAATTAAATTTAAATATAACTTTCTTAATAGATAAAGATTTAAGAAAATTATTAAGGGAAACACCCTTATCTTACGACTCTTTATCTAAATATTGGAAACAAATAGCCAAAAGAGATAACAATAACAAAGGAGAAAATAATCCTAAATTTGGTAGAGTTGTTTCAGATATAACTAAAGAAAGAATATCTCACGGAGTTAAGAATGCGTGGTTAGACGAAAGTTATAGATATAAACAAACAGAAAATAGAAGAGGAATACCAAATCTAAAAATTAGAGGCGTACAGAAAAGTAAAAGAGTTACAAATATTTGTCCAGTTTGTAATGTTGAATTTACTTTAACTGAGATTGCCGCAAGTAAACGTAAATATTGTAGTATCAAATGTACGGGTTCACTTAATATTCCAAATGCCGTACAAGTAAAAGAAACAAATACAAAAAATAGATATTCAAAAATTAAAGAATTAACACTAAAATATGCTTACAAAAACAAATGTTTGTTGGAGGGTATTAAACTAAATAGACTACAAGAATTTCTAATTCCTTTAATTGAAATATCTTATAACCTAACTGGTACTAAGGATATAAGAGTTATAGCAACCGCAGTAACCGGAAAACCTACATCTCGTAAAGAATTGATATTATTCTTAAAGTCATATATAGAAAATGTACGCCGAGCTACAGAGAATGATGAATCTGTAGAACTAGAGGATAAAAAACCTTTAGGATAACAAATCTGGAAGCAGCACTAGATAATATGCAAAGTTGCAACTTAACTACACAAAATGTATTAGCTCATGTTGTTTATGAAAAAGATTTAGATACATATTACTACAACTGGGATGACGCTGAAGACACAATAAGATTAATTACTCGTATTGGTTGTCGACAAACATTAGCTAGCCAATGGCATCCTATTTGGAATGCAACACAAAAGAGAGATAGGTTACTTGGTGTTTCAATGACTGGTTTAGTAGATGCTTTAGATTTATTACGATGGGACGATAAGGAATTAGAATATTTTCTTACTTGGTCTAAATCGATCGCATTAGATGAAGCTGATAAGTATCATGATTATCTTGGTATTAATCATAGTACTAGAATCACACTTATGAAGCCTGAGGGATGCGAAGTAATTGAAACATTAAGAACATTTAAAGAAGGAATTTTGAGAATAGATGAAATAAATCCAAACATTATTAATATATCTGGATTTATAGATAACGATTTAAAGCTAAACACTACTGGTACAAATGATAATGTTTCAAAATTATACAATAATGGTTTATCTGAAATAGTAGAGATTACTTTAAATAATGGTCGCAAAATAAAATCAACACATAAACATCAGTTTTCCGTTAATGGTAATTGGGTTAGTGCAATCGATCTACAAATAAAAGACATTTTAGATTTTGAATTGGATACGTACAATAATCTTAATAATTCCAAATTAATTCAATTAGAAAAATTAACCGGATTAAGAGATATAACTATTCCCATTGAAATGTCTGAGCAGCTATCATGGTTTATTGCGGCACTATACGCTAATGGCTCAACATCAAAGAGAGGTTATATTGACTTTTGTAGTGGATATCAAGATGTTTGTAGTAAATATCAAAATATAGTTAAATTAATTTTTAACTTAGATATTACTTTCAAGAAAGATAAAAACAAGAATATGTATAAGTCTAGAATTGGTTCTACTGATTTATGGGATTTTCTTGATGTTAATAGTTGTTTAAAAAGTAAACATTTTGACAGAGTTCCTTTAGTGATTAGAAAATCTAGTAAAAATACAATACTTTCATTTATAACTGGTTATCTAGATACTGATGGTTGTTTCAAAAATAAAGGATGTTGTATTACTTCTACTAAATTATTATTTGCTAGAAATTTACAAGAAACATCTGAAGCTATTGGATTATCTTTTAGTGCCTACGAAACTATTAGAGAAACAACAAAAGGAATATGTCATTATATAGATTTGCAACTTTCTAGAGTTTTCTCAACAAAAGAGTCTATTGATTACATTAATCAAAATTCTATAAAAGCAAAAACAAAACCCATAATTAAGGCTTATAAATCTCACAAAAACCCATACATGATAAAAAGTGTTGTAGCATTGGATACATTAGAGTATACCTATGATGTGGAAGTAGAAAACTCTCATTGGTATTATAACGGAGGCATTAAGTCACATAATACAGTAAGCAAGCTTCCAGGTGTATCATCTGGTGTTCATAGAAGTTATGCCCCATACTTCTACCAACGTATTAGATTTAGTAAAACAGACCCATTAGCAACGGTATTAGTAAATCTAGGATTACAACCAGTACCAGAAAACGGACAAGGTAATGATTTATTTGGAGAACAATGTAATACTTGGGTATTTACATTTGGTATTAAAACTAACACACCAATTAGAGCTATTGATGAACCAGCATTAGTTCAACTAGAAAGATACAGACTAGCTCAAGTTAATTATGCTGATAGAGGACACAATGTATCAGCCACAATTACACTAGCACCACATGAATATGATATCGCCGCCAATTGGATTAACGATAATTGGAATGACATCATTGGTGTATCATTCTTACCTAGATTTGATCCATCTGAAGGTGGTCAAGCAGCTTATCCTAATATGCCTTGGGAACCTTGTACAGAAGAACAATACAACACTGTTAAGCAAAATATTCCCGTATTAACCGAAGAACAACTAATTACTTTGTTAAGTCATATTGAAATAAAATACGAAGAAGATATTATTGAAGATGCTTGTGCAACTGGAATGTGTCCATTGAGGTAGTATACTACGTTAGGTGGGAATTCATAACCACCTAACTAACTTACAATGAGAATAGATTTTAATACCTTTTCTCACTTTCAACTACTAGAACTTATTCAATATTACGGTCTATCAATACCTGTAATATATTACATGAGTAAGAAAAAGTTAGTGACTATATTAAACGATTATTATTCTTGGTACTAATATGTCTAATAGAATTTCATCTACATACAATCAATCTAGCGGCGATTCTGGATATAGTTTATTACTTGATGGACATAAGCTACCTAAGAATCACGCGTCATGCCGACTATATTCACAGATTGAGTGGTTAAATTATTCAATATCTAAGCTACTTGTTTCTTACGATATTCGATATGATGACTTATCCAATATATTTAATTGGATTAAAAATAATAGTTTTAGTCTTTCTTCTTTTTGTTTTCTTAAAGGTGATACCGATAGACATACTTTACCTATTGATTTCTCAGATAATTTAGAACGGTTAGTAAAAGAACTTAAATTAGATAGAGTGATTGGTGAGTCTAGTGATTTTACTATTCACAATAACAAAAAATATATTAACTTAGACGGCATTCGTATTGTTATTAGAGATACAGAAATAACATTTACAGATTGGAGGAGAGATGAAATAGTTAACGAGTTTATTGTAAATACAGTCAGAAACGAACCAGATAAAGCACAGAAGATAGTAATTAATATTGATTCTTATGCTTCATATCTTAATAGATTAAGTACATTCATCTGGTTAGCTACACGAAAAGAAGCACAACTATGTGGCGATTTCGATACACAAACTATTTGGAAAGGTGGTATAACTAATGTCTAATACATCTTTAGACAATGAAAAACAAGGATATCAAGTTTATTATTTATATGATGGTGGAAATTGGGAACCAGTAAATTGGGAAGCATCAAGTACTATATTTTTAAATATAGATAAAGCACAAACTTTTGCTAATACACTAAAATGTAAAACAAAGATTGAAACTGTATATATTGTTGAATAACTGTAATATCTAAATTAGTATTTTATTTTAACTATTATGTTCAATAAATCTATTTCTGTATTATTTTCAGTAGCTGTACTAGTAATACTATTTACTAGTTGTACATTAAATAAACAAAGTAATAAAGATATGAATACTATTCCATTAGATAGTAGTGTTCAATATACTACACAACAGATTCCCGAAAATAGTAGTATAATTGCATTGGGTATATTCTTACTTACACTTATCAAAACAAAAAAATAATCTTATGGCTAAATCAGAACGACAAGAAAAACTAGAAGATTTACGAGAAAAGAGTCGTGAAGCACGTATGGATAACAATGTAGCTTTGATTCAATTACACAAAGTAAATCTAAAATAAAATCATTAGTCCTGAGTACGACATTAAACTGCTCTTTATTTTATGAAGCATAAATTGGTTAAGATACGCAAGTAAGAGAAATGTTAAACAGTCTCTTTTGGGTTGTGATTTTTCAGTACCTACTGACCTCCACACTTATGTGGAAGCGACAACCACAGTAGTTTCAGCCATTTCAAAAAAAACCCTATGCCTAACGGTAGAGTGTTTTAAAGACTAAGTAATAATGTCTGGTACTGACCTTATGATTAATCATAAAGCGACAACCACAGGCATTTCAGCCATTGCAACAGAAACCATATTCCTAACGATAGAGTGTTTTAAAGACTGGGCAATGATGTCTAATACTGAGCAAGGTAAGCAAGTGAGACGCTATTTTCGCGAGTGTGAGAAAGTATTGAAAGAAAAAATTAAGCTCGAACAATCCCTCACACAAACTCAACTAGCTATTCAGTTAACTAACTTTATTGAAGAACAAAGAAAAAATACTGAAGAACAAAGAAAAAGTACTGAGTTATTAATGCAACGTACAAATAAATTAGATGCTATAGAAACTGCCCATAACCACAATATCGGCATTAAAGGTGTAATCACAGATGAGATTGAAAATAGCTATCCTGATGACGCTTCTACAACTGCTGCTGATTATCTAATCAGTAAGAAAATAGATTTATGTTATGCTGGAAAGTTATCTAGACGTGCGGCACAATTCAAAAGATGTTCAACATCGACAGAAATACTAAGTAAGAATAATAAGAATCAAACATTATATGTTGGTAATCAAATCGCTTATTTAGATGAAGCATTAAAAACCATACTTGATATTTAATAAAACATATGGCAACAAGATTCTCACAGTTTAACAACGACGAATTAGCAATATTATCTAAAGCATTATTAATTCAGAACAATAACTCAGTGTTATATACAGAATTAATGAACGAATTGAAAGCAAGAAAAACAGCAACAACAACTTCTACACCAAAGTTAGTATCTGAAAATTGTACTAATTTAATTAAATCCTTCGAGGGTTTGTATACTAAAGCATACTCAGACCCTGTAGGAATTCCTACTGTGGGTTATGGAACTATAGAATACCCAAATGGTAACAAAGTCAAATTAGGTGATGTTATAACCGACGCTGAAGCTACTGAATACTTGATGTATGAAGTAAATCAGAAAGCAGAAGGCGTAAGAAAAATGTTGGGTGATATCAAACTATCACAAAATCAATTTGATGCCCTAGTTAGTTTTGCCTACAATGTAGGACTTGGTGCGCTTCAAGATAGCACCCTACTTAAGTTACTTAAATCTAATGCTATATCCGGTGCAAGCTCTCAGTTTTTACGATGGGATAAAGCAGGAGGTACTGTATTAGCAGGATTAACAAGACGACGTGTTGCTGAAAAAGAATTGTTTGATAAAGTAAATTGACTATATTTTTTCTTACTCTTAAATAAGGATAATAAAATGGGCGAATCTAAACGTAGAAAAGAAAACGATCCTAATTATGGTACATCGAAAAATATTAAAGACATTGATTTTATTAATATTGTTCCTCCTGGTAAATTAAAAAATTATGAACGAGCTAATTTGGCTTGGAGATATTGCTATTATCCACTACCAGAACCAATGATAAGATACGATGAAGAAGATAGTGTCAGTGCTTGTGATATAGCGTACGAAACACATATTTATAATATTAACAATGCACTTAAAACTCATCCAGTTTTAAAAATATTCAAAACAGCATCTAATTTTAAAATTTGGTTTGATTGCAATTATTATATTTGATGTGTCAGCTTGGAGTACTTAATATGGCTAGATGTATTGACTTTCAAAAAACAGAAGAAACATATGATACAGTCACATACAGAATAGATGACACAGATATCAAATGTACTTTTAATAAGATTACTAGAGAAATATTAAATGAAGTAGATTATTCGGACTGGCGAGTATGTGCATTATGTACTAAGGTTATTAGTTTTACAGATAATAATTTTAAAGCAATATGTAATTGGAGTAGTTAATGGTAATTGTATTGAGCATGATTATTACTAGACTTTAAGTACAATTTATTATATCTAACACAGAAATTATGCGAATTATTCTAGAACAATTAACTGATTTAATTCCTTTCGTAAATCACAATAACTTTACTATTGGTTTAATATTAGGTGCTATTCTATTTGTACCAATATTAGGTTATCTACTATATGTGATTAAAGATTTTATACCTTTTGGGGAAGATGAAAAATCAGATAAGAAATAATTACGTTTATTAAAGTTAGTTCCTGCTGGTAATTTTGGTAGTTTTTGTAAATTCTTATTAATAGAACTGGTCATACGTTGTTCTCTAAGTATGCCAGTTTTAATTGTTTTTGCTGGATTTAATGATCTACCAATACTTCTATTTGTAGATAATATTCCTTTTCGTACACCTGTACCAATTGCTTCTATTTTTGGCATTCCAGTTTGTCTTGCTACTCTTTTTCCTACCTTGATACCTTTAATTACAGATGGTGCAGTACCCATAGCAACAGCAGCACCTTTGAATGGTATTCTAACACCAGCAGCAGTTAACGCATCCGCACTACTATTACCGATACCCCAACCAACAGTATCGCTAGCTAATTCTTTTTTGAACGATTTCTGACCTGCACGAGCATAACCCATTGTTCTTTTTCGTAGTATTCCTGCTTGTACATTTTTTGGTTGTTTAAGAAATGTAGGGTTAGCTCGTATCTTACGAGCTTTAACTATTGCTTCTGTACCATCTAGTGCTTTTCTTGCTGCGGCTGCTCCTGCCCAATCTCCTGCCAGTTCTGGTATCTTACCACCTGCCGAACCTAACTTACTACCAACCAAACCACCAGTATTTACCAATAAATCTTTACCACCACCTACGTATGCTCCATGTCCCATATTCTTGAGTAAAGCTCCTGCTGCTTGTTTTCTTCCTTGTCCTGTTAAACCTTTGTAAGTACTGACTGCCAATTTATCTCTTGCTATTCCGTCTTTGAACGTTTTAATAGGATTACGTAATGTTGATTTAATTGCAGTACCTATTCCCCCTAACAGTTCTTTTTTTCCTGGTAATTGTCTATTAATAAGTATTTTACCGATTAAACTAGGCATGATAAAAAAATGATAGAATATACTGTTTATTGTATCTGTTTTAAGATATGAGTTCTAAAACCAGTAAGTATTGACCTCCGCATTAATGCGGAAGCGACAACCACAAGCATTTCAACCATTAACAACAAAGGAACTAATCATGCAATCTTTAAAAGTATCTCCAACCGTTATCAATGGTATCGAGTTTTATGTTAGTCCTGATGGTAAACAGGCTGGTATGAGTGCATCTAGTCTTGCTCGGTTATGTGGTGTATCACAACAGACCATGAATCAACGGGTTCTAAATAGTTTTACGGATACAGCACAAACGACTCATAAAGCTTTAGAAACCTTTAAAGGTAAGAATATACAATGCAGCATGGAAACCTCAAACAACGCAAAACCAATATCCTCAGAAGCTTGCGCTTGTATCATTGAGTACTATGCATTTGATTCTAAGGAGCCTAATGAGACTGCCAAAAAGTACTATCGAGCTTTTGCCAAAGCAGGTATTCATACATACATCTTGGCTCAAACAGGCTATGAGATCCAACCAGTTCATCCTATTGATCCGGATTTAAGTAATCTCGGTTTTATGAAAGCAGCTTCAGCCGCGTTAGTACGTCACATTCAACAACAAGAAAATTTAAGTAACCGACCCGGCTTAAAAAACATTGTCGAGGACTTGTCGACATTTAATTACAAAGCGATCGCACCACCTAAGTTGACACTTCGTGAGTACCTAAAAACTAAAGATATCGAGTTGGATAAAGCTCAGATTTCCAATTTATCAGGTATCGTAGCTAGCCTTTACAAAGCTCATAATACCAAGATGCCTAATAAAATCTATCAGATTTATAAGCACTCAGATGGTACTAAGTCGCGTCAAAAGGTTTATGGGTATTCTGTAGAAGATTACGCAATCATTGATGCAGGCTTAGAGTTCTTAGGATTAGGTTAGTACTGACCTCCAGATTGGTCTGGAACCGACAACCACAGTAGTTCCAGGCTATAGAGCTATTTTACTTCTTAACTTTAGTGTATAAAATAGTTTTCCGAACAAAGACGTAACAAAATAGCTGATGAAAATAACAATAACTAAGATACATGAAATAGATAATTATATTAGTTATTCAATTAACTCCAGTAAAGTAATAGTTAAGATAGACTGCGATACTGGAGTTACTTTATTTACAATACAAAATTATATACACATTGATACAGAACTTGTATTTACTGCATGTACTAAACTTATCGAACAATGGAAAATAAATACAACATTACCTAATACATTAAGTTGGAGTAGTTAAAATGGAATATATTACAAATAACACACTTTCAGATGGTGATTTAGTACCAAAAATTACCAAACCATATTTATTCGTATGTTGGGCAAATCGAAGTGATGTAGGTAAAGATTTGGTAGCAGAATTAATATCCAAATATATTCCATGTACCATCATTAAATTCTCCAGAGCATTCAAAACGCCGCTAGAACAATGGTTAGGTATTCCAGATAGTAGTTTAGATGACAAAGAATTCCGTGTCACCAAGGTCAAAAATCCGGTTACTGGCGAAGAAGAATCATTCACACACAATGAATTAATGTATCACTTTTTCCATCAATTCAAAAATCTTTATCCTGGTAATACTGGTAATAATTGGTTTATTCCTGGTGGTACTAAGACTACAATACTTAATACAGAAGGACACGTATCTATTGTTGATTGCCGCAATCAAACAGAAGTAACATTACTTAAACAACTATCTATTAGATATAATATTATATTGCTGCATATTATTAGTAATCGTGGTGAACAAAAGAGTACAGACAACGATATTCAATTTAGTGATTGGAAATTTGTAGATAGTATATTTATGATACATAATGATAAATCAGTATTAATGACAAGACTAGAACAACAAGTGTTTAGTGTATTAGCAGAATTAAATTTACGTTAGTATTATAAATACATTTTTCTTACTCCAATAAACTTATATCAACTAGGATTTAAAATTATGCAACTTCAAGTTAAAAAATTATCTATTGATTCTATTCAAACACGGGCTTATTCAACTGACAGTGGTTTGGATATTGCTGCTTGTCTTGACAAAGAAGTTGTATTACAACCGGGAGAGCGCAAATTAATACCTACAGGTATTGCAATTAAGTTACCTGACTCAACTGTACCCAATGAAACATATGAAGGAACAATTCGACCACGTAGTGGCAATGCTGTTAAACACGGATTATCTTGTCACTTTGGAACTATAGATAATTCTTATATTGGAGAAATTAAAGTACTCATGTATAACTTGAGTGATAAACCAGTTACTATTACACCCGGTATGAAAATCGCCCAATTGGTAGTTCAAAAAGTATCTCTACCCGAAGTATTAATTGTTTATGAGTTAGCCAATACCGAGCGTTCTACCAACGGATTTGGTAGCACTGATATTTAATCAGTCAAGGTAGTTGAAATATACTACCTTTATTTTCTTGCTAATTTTTTATTGAAAGTATTTTATTTAACTTTAAACATATGATTTTAAACAATAATTCTGTATCTCTATTGGGTTACTATGGTGGTGATAAGCGTGTTTGTTTGTCTGCATGGCAATCTACAACAGAAGAGTTAGGTATCGAATTACCTGAAAATGTATTAGATAGAGTTGATGTAATATTTAATCATATTGCTCAGAGTAAGAAAAAATCACCATATGAACTATTAGATTTTCTTGCTCAGAATAATCATGGTACACCATTTGAAAAAGCTATTCTTGATTTTCAATTAACTGGGGATTTGGCTAGTCATATTCATTGTCTCAAACATCGCTTAAGTGCGATCAATAGTGAATGTTTAACTGGAGATAGTGAGATTACTTTTGTTAATATCAACGGTTCATCAAACTCAAAATCACGATTTTTAATCAAAGAATTATACAATAAATGGAACACAGGAAGACGACATCAAAATACCGAAAAAGATAAGTTATATTCTCGAACTAGAATAAGAAAAATGAGACTCCGTGTTTTAAATGAAGAAACTGGATTTTTCCAAACTAGTCATATCAAAGATATTTGGTATAAAGGCTTACAAGATATTTATCAAATAACTCTAGAGAATGGACATAAATTAAAATGTACGGATAATCATTTATTATTTACCAAAGATGGTTATAGAAGTATAAATTCAGGATTATCTATTGGTAGTTTTGTTGGTTGTAATGGTATTTCAGTAGAAGTAGAAGGTAAATCTTGGACTTATTCTGATTTTTACAAAGATGCAAGTAATTATACCAGAAAAGAATTTGCAGTTAAGGTAACATCTTCTGATTACGAAATAATGAAAAAAGAATGGAAAAATCCAGAACGAAGAATAGGAGAAAAGCTCTCAGTTCATTTTTCAAAAGTTGAATCTATTATATATGTAGGAAAAGAAGAAACTTATGATATAGAAGTAGAGGGCGAGTACAATAATTTTATAGCTAATAAGATTGTTGTACATAATTCAGCACGTTACAAAGAGTTTCAACAAGATAAGTATTATTTACCAGAAGATTGGAAAGATATTAAATGTTCAAGTAATATAGAATTTGAAGATAAAGTAGAATCTGTTTCAGTTGATATTGGTTTAAAACATCAAGACTGGACAAATATATTAGATGATTACAGTAAATTAGGTTTCCAATTATATCACCAAGCTATAAAAGATTTAACACCAAAGTTAGGTAGAAAAAGAGCAAAAGAATCTGCTCGATATTTTCTCGGATATAATACTCAACTTAACTTTGATTGGCAAATGAACTTTCGGAGTTTTGTTAATATACAACAATTAAGGAATGATAAACACGCACAAAAAGAAATACATTTTCTTGCAAATACAATGTTATATCTTGTAGAAAATATTGAAGGCAATCCATTTAAATACTGTTTAGAAGCATTCAATCTTAAACACGATCCAAAATACTTATTAGTTAACTAATGAAAGAACAAAAATTAATTAATTTTCTTGTAGAAGTTGGAAAACTAACTAATATAAATAGAAAAATATATGCAATAGATTCTACGAATTATGAATCTGTTGCTGCACATACTTATCACATGATATTTACATCGGTAATATTGTTAGAAGATAAATTACCCACAGAAAAGTTATTAAAAATAATTAAATTAATATTAGTACATGATTTAGGTGAAATAGCAGTTGGTGATTTACCTTTCAATAACAAACCACCAAGCCACAGT
>LDNO01000003.1_pt1 | contig 46526 bp, 55 predicted proteins | sample 350531 | NCBI WGS metagenome assembly LDNO01 (sample SAMN03646987, study PRJNA283341) | glacier metagenome | biome: Glacier; material: cryoconite; isolation source: sample AB 0.2 micron filtrate containing viruses sediment from cryoconite holes | place: Svalbard: Ny-Alesund, Austre Broggerbreen...
CAAGAGATTCAAGTCACTGGTCAGCAGAACAAACCCGCCGTAGTGGCTGCACAGACTGACGGAGTCATGGAAGGCCGTGGAGTCCTCAATCGAGGCTTACCGGCAGGTCCACAATCTGCCGCTCCTAATCCGGTTAATCTGAGTAATGACGCCTATGTCGTCGCTGCCCAGAAGGCGAGAGATTCAGCCGCTACTGCCGTAGATTCCGATGGTAATCCCGTCCACCACGGCATGTTCGGTGTCCATGGTAAGATGCGAGATCTTCTTGGTCTTTTTGGTGACACCGTCAACTCTACTAATGGCCGTGCCGACATCTACGCTCCTGAACAGATGCGTGAGAGGTTGGGCGATGCAATGGCTGGTTCAACAGAACACCCACAAGAAGCGATTGAGCGTCTAAATTCACAAGGGTTCACAGATCAAGCCAAGGCTATTGGTGATTCGCAAGACAACAAAGATCTTCGTGAGGCCACAATGGCTAACACACAGGCTTATCATACAGCCATGATGGGTGATCGTCGTGCCACTATGTTAGGTAGATTTGGTCAAATCATGTCTAATACTTTTAATGGAGCCGATACTCCGACAGAACAGGCTGCTGCACAGAAATCAATAAGAGCGAGAATGACTTCTCTCGGTATCAAACCTGAAGAAATGGGACTGACTGATGACATGAGTGCGGAAGACTGGAAAGCCGCCGTCAACTCGGGTATCTCGACATATCAGACTAAGCAAGCCGCTTCTGGCGATCTTAGGGCTCGTGCCGCAATGGTTTCGGCTCAACGTCAACCCGCTTCTCATCCGGCTGCTGTTACTGATTCAAGTCAGGCTGCACCGCTTCTAAAGATTCTAGCTAATGGCGGTAAATTAACTTCGGGCCAGAATGATACTCTTACTCGACTAGGGCATGGTGCCAACCGTGGCATGGGCAGTAAAGGCAGACAGCCTGTTTCTCCGCCTGATCCGTCTATCTTTAGTAACAATTAAGGATTTAATAAATGGCTGATAGCCCAGTCGACCAGTGGTATCGTAATCCTGCCAACCCAGATCAGGCTCTTTATGACCATTCAGATGGAAGCCCTCAGCAGGTATTTAATAATCCCAGCCCGGCTGCTAAACCTGATGCCGAGGGCAATCTATATGACGTAGATGTCCTTGGTACAGGTTTGCATGTAAACAGTAAAGCTTTGTATGGCGGTATCCAAGGTTTTAAGAATGTAACTCTTGATCCTGCCGGTCGTATCGGCACGTTTACTAACCAGTTGGCTAAAGCTGCCGGGTATGGCATGGACCAGTTGCGTCAGGCGTATCCTAACGCCTCTCCTGAAGAATTGTCTTCACGTCAAAACGATCTTATTGGTCAATCTCAGAAAGATCTATTCGAAGCTAACCAAGCCAAGGCTGTACAGCCCAGATCTAATACTAATCTAAATGACTTAATAACGGGTAAGCCTCATGAACGTACCTGGGGTGAGTTTGCCACGACTCCGGGAGATTGGGTACCCGGACTGGTTGGTGGTGCACTCGGCTCAGTTGCCGATCCTTTTGCTGCTGTTCCTTTAGGTAAGTTCGGTACCGGTCTTGGTGCAATTGCCAAACGTGCCGGTCTTGCTGGTTTACTATACGGAACCGGTGACGTCGTAGGTCAAGAAGCCGCGATACGAAATAAGGCACAGGATCAATTCGATCCAATGAGGGCTATCGAAACCACCCTGATGGGTGCCGGTGTCCAGACTCTTTTTGAGGTTACGCCTTTTGTCAAGGGACTGTTTCAACAACGTGGTTTCGATACTAACCCTTCGGTAGGTGAACACGCCAACCCTATTATTGATCCTCAAGTCGATCACGACAGTCGTGTCGCCGCTGCCAAACAAGTGGCTCAGTTTGTTGGGGGTAAAGACGCCGACGGTGTTCCTTATACCGATCAATTTATTCGTGATTACGCCAATCAGCACCTCGGTCCAAATCACGATATTGAAGGCGTCTTAAAATATCGTGCCGACAACGGATCGTTTACTCCCGCGATTGAAGAAAGAGGGGCCAAGCCTGCTCAAGATTCATTTACGTTTAATGAGCCTAAACCCGGAGTTTCAATAGGCGATCAATCAAATCGTATGGCCGCTGCTGAAGCCCATATCAACGATCTGACTCAAAATTGGACTAACCGTCCAGAAGTTCAACTCCATGAAAATTTTAAACACCTGCCTGTCGATCAGTCTGCCATTGGCATGTACGGAGACGACGGCACAGTCCATATCAATATGCAGAACGTAGACGGTCCTGCCACGTTGACGTCTGCCCTTTATCATGAGAGTCTTGGTCATCACGGCCTAGCCCAGAAGTTTGGTGACGAACTTACTGGTAAGATGGAAGATTTGTACGACAACGGCAGCGATAAGTTCAAAGCCTCTGTCGATAAGTGGACAAATGAAAATCCCGGCTACTACGACGAAGGTACGCCTAATCAAAAAGCTTTAGCTGTAGAAGAAGTACTGGCTAAGAGAAGCGAGAAAGGCCCAGAGACGGCGTCGCTTCTTGATAAACTTACGAGTACCGTCCAAGATTTCGGTCGTAAAATTGGCATCGATAGTAAGTTTTCATCGTCAGAAATCCAGCACATCCTTGCTATGAGTCATGACGCCACGATGAATGGTGATCCTGCCGGGGTTATTCCTAACGGCTTCCGATATGAAAAAGCACAGGTTCTTACTCCAGCAGATGAGGAGCATCAGTTCGTTCGTCATACCATGGCTGATGGCAGCAAAATCAATACACTTGTAGATAAGAATGGCGTCGTACTCGATACGATGGATCACCGTGGACCCAACGGTTCGTACCTTCCAGAGGATATCAAGCCTAGTATTATTGATGTCATGACTGATAAGAATTTCAAGTATTCTAAACTTGAACAAGCCGAGGTAGTAGACGACAAAGCCAGATCGGTACGTCTTCATATGCCTGAGGGCGATATCCCGCACAGGGAGCGTATCCTCACGGCCAGTAATCTTCTTAAAGACGTCCCCGAAGGTAAGACTGGATTCATTCAGCCTTTTAAAGAGTTACCTGATTATCATCGTTTCAGTCACCCCAACGCTGAAGGCGAACCCGTGTCTGGTTCCTATCATGTCCACCCTGACACAGGGAACATAGATGGATTTAGTATCGGTATGGGTGGAAAAGCCAATCGTATCGGCACGACTGAAGTTCGTAACATAGCAAAGGCTATCAAAGAGCAGCATCCAGGTGCCGAAAGCATCGAAGGCTTCAGGATAACTGGTGCCCGCAAAGAAGCCGGTGCTGCGGCTGAGAATGTCTCGGTTAGTCTGATGAAGTATATGAAGGGCGCTGAAAAGAATCCTAAGTTTGAGGCTTGGTATGAAGGCTCTAAGGTTCGTGATGAAGAAGGTAAACCTATAGTACTGTATCACGGAACCTCTAAAGATACCGACTTCAAGTCGTTTAATATGAATCGACGTGGTGTCTGGATGACAGAAGATCCACACGAGGCTTCTGCCTTTGCCAAAGATAACGACAGCAAAGGTCTAGTTCATAACTCAGACGGTCCTAATCCATGGTCCATGAAGGAAAAGAATACTGCCGACAGGGTTATGCCTATATACGCAGATATCAAGAACCCTAAAACTTATAGAGTTAATGAGCTTCGTGATGCGACTTATGCCCTTGGTGGTGAAAACTACGCCAAAGGCGAGGCCGCTTTATTTAATAAACTCAAAGTTGAAGGCTATGATGGCGTAAAACTTGAACAGGCTAACGGTAAGAACATATGGGTTGCCATCGATCACCCTTCGCAATTAAAATCTGCTTCTGGTAACAACGGCGAGTTCAATGGCAATAAGACTGATCTCCGTTATATGAAGACGGCGTCTGGTCAGCCTCATGAAAATGTCGGCTCAATCAACCCTAACAAGATCGATACAGTCCACGACATCGATGAAATCTTGCATGAGTTGCATGGAGTTAACGGGTCGACTGGTAAAATATCATGGGAAGATACAGAGGCTTCTGCTCTTGCCCGTGGTCTTACTCCGTCTCGTATTGCCAAGCGTAAAGGCTTTGGTGAGCCGGGTGAGTTGACTTCCTATATCCGTGCTTCAAATATTGCCCTGACTCAGCAACTTGAAAAGGTTGCGGCGCTGTCACATACATTAGAGACAGAAGGGTTTTCAGACAAAATCCACGAGCAGGCCTTACAGGCTTTTGCTACACTTAAGGCAATCCATGCCAGAGTGAATGGTGACAACTCAGAATTAGGACGCGCCCTTAACATTCTTAAGAAGGTGTCTTCTTCTAAAGAAGCCGCCGGTAGTGTCTTAGACGCCATGGGCGATCACGTCTTGACTAACCCAGAAGATTTCAAGAAGTTCATGAAAGAAATGGCTATTGATCTTAAGACTGGTAACGACAGTTCGGCTATTCGTCGTATCTCTGATGCATTTAAACCTAGCATGAAAGACACAATATTTCGTGTCTGGTATAACATGCTTCTTAGCAATCCCCCTACGCACGTAGCCAATATAGTTTCTACCGGCGCCAATGTCTTAGCTGACGTCTTAGAAAAAACTGGTGCTTCTGCGATAGGACAAGTTAAGCGGTTTAAAAATGAAGACGGCTCGTGGTCACTTAATTCTGATCAAGACAGGGTTCGTATGCGAGAAGTCGCTTATCGTATCCAAGGAGTAGTCAAAGGTCTGACAGATGCCCAGACTTACCGTAACACCAGAGAGTCTCTAAACTCCGGTTTGACTGGTAACAAGGATAATGCCAAGACTGGTAACGCCCATGCCTACCAAGGCGACAATCCTCTTGTGGGACTTACTTCAGGCTTTTTGGAATCCCCTACCCGTGCTTTGGCTGCGGCTGATGAGTGGTGGCGTAACGTCTTACAGGCGAGTAACATGCATGGTTTAGCTGTCAGAAATGCAGGCAATAAAGGACTGACTGGTGCCGCCTATCGTAACGAAGTAGCCAATCTTTTGGCTAATCCTACAAAAGAAATGATAGATGCCACTAATGATTTTACAAAAGTCATTCAGTTTCTCGACAAACCTAGTAAATTAGCCTCTGCCGTTCAAAACGCCCAGAGGTCTAAGCCCGGAGACGCCTTGACTACTACTGTTGGTCGTGGTATGCTTCAGACTGTCTTTCCGTTTACGTCTACCCCTGACTCATTGATAAGAACGGCGCTTCGTCGTTCTCCTCTTGGTGCGTTTGAAAGGGAAAACATCAATGGCTGGAGTGCCGGTGGTGCCGAGAAAGATCAAGTCACGGCTCGTATGACGATAGCCGGTCTGGCTACTGCATACATAGCTGCTCTTGCTTATTCCGGTGCTACTACTGGTGGCGGCCCTTCTAACTCTAACAAGAGGGCGGAATGGGCGCAGTCACATCAACCTAATTCAATCAAAGTCAACGGTAAATATATCAGTGTTCAAGGCCTTGAGCCTTTGTCTACTAACGTCATTGCCGTATCGACATTGGTTGAGCAGTACAAGGCCGGTGAGATGTCTCACAAAGATTTCACACACAAAGTCGCTTCGGCTATTTTTGGTGTTACCGGCGCTTTAGAGGATAACTCTTGGACTCAAGGGTTTACTCAATTGGGTACGGCAGTAGGTAAAGACCAGAACGCAGCCGCGACTGCCTTTACTAACTGGGCTAAAAACACAGCCTCTTCAATGGTTGTCCCTGCCATTATGCGTGGATACGCCACCTCTGTAGACCAGAAACAACGTGACACAACTGGTGACGGCACAACTGGTGATCAGATTGTTAGAAAGATCGAAGCCGGCGTACCTGATACCCCGTTGACTCGTGGATTTAATAGTACATTACTTCCACAAAAAGCGGATATTCTTGGTAATAAGTTGACTAAAGAATCACTAGGACACGAAACTATAGGCGGCGCTTCTAACATGACGAGCCATCTTACAGAACGTGATCCCAATCCTACTAACGATCCCGTCGCTAAAGAAATTGCAAGACTTGGCGATGCAAATCCTGCGACGGTTATTTTGGGGCAGCCCAAACGTACCGACGTAGCCGTCAATGGCGTTAAAACTAATCTTACTGCCAGCCAATTCGAGATGTATCAAAAGTTGTCTGGTCACGACATAAAAGAATATATCGCTCAACAACTCAAAACTCCTGAATGGAAAGCCATGACTGATCAGGAGAAAATCAAAGACATAAGAAAGACGGCAACAGACATGCGACAGTCAGCTAGAAACTATCTATTTCCAGCCGCCGTAGCGACGAAATGAGAGAGCCGCTAATTGAAGAAAGATTGGCTATTCTCGAAACGAAAGTTACTGCGATACTAGAAACTCAGTATGAACTACATTCCAAAATTGAATTACTACTAGAGCTTAGACATAAAGGCGTCGGCGCTTTCTGGGTAGCTTCGGGGCTATTTGGAACCACCATTATGGGTATCGTCTTTGCTTTGATTAACTGGTTAAAATCTTTACATTAAAATAAAACCCCCCTTAGCAAATGCCGAGGGGGGTTTTTTATTAGTTTTCGATAAACTCTAGAACTGTCTGTATTTCTTTTAAGATGTCTTTTGTTGTTTGATGTGGATTGAGAACTCGTAGCAATTTATAAAACTTTAAAATATCTTTTCCGGGTACTTGAGAATTCGTAAAATGGCTGTCATCTAACTGACCGTACATATAAGTATTTTGTGCCTCATCCATCTATTACGTTTCCTATCGCTACTATTTCACATACTCCGCCGGTACAAGCTAATTCCTGCGACCCCGTCGTTGTGTCTTCTGTTTCAAATTTAGATAAATCAGCCCAATCGATAATAGGCATTGGATGATCTGCAATGAATTTGTCATATTCTTCTTTAGTTACTTCTTGATAGGGTGCTTGTTTATAGCTACCACCGTCATGCGGTAGAAATGCGACTCCGGAAAGAGTATCAAAATTTCGATAGACCCAAGACGCAACGTCCATCCATTCATCTTCTCGAACATTGACTGTTGCTGACGGTTTATGCTCGCACCAATTGTCTTGGAGATGTTTCCAAAGATTGAGAGCCTCAATGGCGTTTTGGTTATGCCTAGTGACGGCTCCTTCTGGACTTTTCTGTGGAAAGTAGAATACAGAAGTCGATGCGCTCATGACGTCAGGTTCGTGGTATACTCCCCTATCTTTCAGGAAATGCGTGAGGGGATCTTTATTATCCGCTCTAACAGTTCGAAGGTAATAAGGGCTATGCCGCGTATGAAGTCCACTAGCACTATTGACAAGCTGAGACACAGTCCCAGAAGGCTTAACACAAGTAGTGGCAACGCTAGGATTAATTCCAAGACGACTCGCCCAGTCGGCATTTGTCGATACAACTGTATCTCGTAGTCTTCGTAAGACATCGGGTTGGTCAAGAAGGCTAAGGTTGTCGCATATCCCTGTAAGACTAACCCCAAGCAGGCGTTCTTCATTGCATGTATCATGCCATATCTTTCTTAAGTAGGAAAACTTGGTGAATGAACTCTGTATAGTCCCGAGTATGCTAGCCACATGAGCCTTTCGTTCCAACGATTCAACTGTATCGTCTTGTCTAACAACAATTTCTGTGAGGTTGCAGAATTGAAACGGTCGGAGGATAATTTCTGAGCAAGGGTTTGTGCCGAAAGCATGGTCTTTCTGACGTCGTCCATTGCGTCCAGCAATTGCTTGACAAGCATATCTTGAGAAGAGTCCGGGTTCGCCTGATTTACTGTCATATAGTTCTTTCCACTTCTTCATAAAGAAGCCTACGTCAGGCTTACGGCTGTCGTACACTGCCGAGTTGTTGGCAAGCCTACGATGACCCGAAGCTTCCCACCAAGCCCCGCTCTTAGACATAGCCATACGGTCATCTGTGCAATCAAACAGAGAGATCATGGCGGAACGACGGACGCCTCCTACTACAACGATATCTGCTATTTTACACATCAAGTCGTGGCATTCTAGAGATGAAAGGCGTCTTCCGGCTGCACCACAAAATAGCTTGGTAGTGAACTCGAAGAGGTCAACGAGAGGTTCAGGTCCGCTAGCTCTACCTCCAAATGTTTTAAGGCGAGCGCCGCTCGGTCGCACTTTCCCGACGTCCCATTTGGGAGATTGTCCAGAGATAAGAAGTGAAATAAGCTCTCGGAAAGCCTTAGACCATCCTTCCTTGCTGTCAGCAACGCTGATTGTTGTATCCGTAGCTGAGAACTGCTCGGAGATTTTAGGAAGCTGTCTGACATATTGATCCTCTACTGAAAAACCTACTCCTGTGCCGCACATCAAGATGTACATAGTCTCATCAAACGAACGCGGACTGTCTACTGGTAGATAGGCACAGTTGTAAGCCGGGACGTGACACCGTTCAAGGGCAGGCCCTGCCGTCATCAAAGCCCGCATACTCGGCATTACTTCGAGATTATAGATAGCATCGTAAATAGTTTTAAAATCTCCATCATCAATTCCCACCCTAATAGAACGACGATAAAAATCACACACACGATAAACGGTTTCATCCCAATTCTCTCTTCGATTTTCATTAGGCAACCATTTGGCATACCGGCTCTTGTAAATAAATTCTTCGTACACAGACGGAAATGGATTCAAATTAAAGACCTTTCATGTCTGGTTTTTTGTAATTATCTGGCTTTAGAATTTTGCCGTCTTCTCGGTACTTGATTTCTCCTCCGACAACTTTTGTCATGTTATTGAGTGCGACACGATCAAAAGCTTCTTCTAGGTTGATGTCATAAAAAATAGCCAACTGAGACAATACGTATTGGACATCAGCCATTTCTTTGACAAGATCGGCTCGTGCCTGTGTCTTGTTTTTACGATCTTTTGAGACCAGACTGATGACTCCGTCAAACTCGGCGTAACGCCTAGCGGCTTCGGCAAGTTCGCCGCACTCTTCAATCATACAACCCCAAGCCAACTCAAACGTAGGAGGTTTGGCATGGGCTAGAAAGATGCCTACACGGCCTTCTCTTGTGATATAATCTGTCATTGACATTTTCCTTTCAATGCTTTCGGCATAGGCATAGGTTGCAGCGGCCACTGAAGTTCAATCGGATTACTAGTAATGACTTTTTCACCAGAGATTATATTAAGGACGTGAGAGCGAATAATACCGTCGTCGTCTTGTATGAATTGCGTAGTAATGCTGATGACTTCCATCATCTTTAGCATCTTTTCAAGATTTACTGTATCTTTATCTTTAAACTTAAACAATGATTTTCCTTATATCGCCTTAGGGAAAAGCTTTTTGTGAGCAAAGATCGCCGACGTAATCGCCGAAGCCCCAGCCAAACCATAGGCTAATGTGCCAGTCCATGTCGCGTCGTGTCTCATCAGATTGGTCCAGAGCGTTGCTTGAAACATCGCAATAGAGAATGAACAAGCGGCGGCGCCCCAGTAGTTACCTGTGTTGACTAATCGACTTTGGAAGCCCAATAGAAACACAGAGACGTACCCAGAGACAAAGATGGTGATAAAATTAAGCATTTTCTAGCTTTCTCAATAATAGCTCTAGTCGAGCAAGTGCGTTCCAAGCGGTGTGTGATGCATGAAGAAGTCCACTATCGCTGTCTTTAAGTTCTCCCTTGCTGTGGGCGACAAGGTGGCGAACCAGCGCATCACTGTAACGTTCAATCCCCTCGGGAACTGTTTCCCAACCTTTCCAAGAATATTTAGTTGCTCCAAAAGTTGAAACAGCAGCAACTTGTTCGAGTGCTCTAGGGAAGTAATCAAGGGCGCCACGGTATAGGCAGATTTTGCCTGCATCAAGCTTGGAACCGGGTTCATTAGGGGCAATTCCGTTTGGGTCGTACTCATCGGCCATGACTCATATAGTCCTTTAACAAATCGGAATGTTCTTCTATTTTATTTTGAAAATAATCGACGATCTCATCGGTTGTTATGCCTAGGAGATCGACGAGTTGATCGGGATCGAAGTAGTCTGATATTCTTTTTAGAAATTCATTCATTGAATCTTCTTTCGTGTTCCGTCAGACCATGAACCACAATTTTGACATTGGATGCGTTGTATCAAGAAGCTCTTGGTACGACGGACTCCACGACTTTGGACATGTGAAGAACCACAGGCGCCACATTCATGTTTGGTCTTACCAAGATGGGGGTGTGTCTTAATGAAAGGCTTGACTTTCTTATAGAGTTTTAGTAGGAGCTTGACGTCTTGGATGCAGTACTTACGCATCCGCTTACGGGCTTGAATGTTGCCCGCCATGACTGACTTCCACAAATCAAAACCTTCGTGCTTAACTTTAGCCCCTACTCCAAGCAACGGGCCTATATAGGCAAGACGATTCATTACGAATCCAAACTTCTTTACTGTTTTGATGAGATCAATACTAGTAACAGGGGGAGGAGGGCTAAGGCCGGCAAGAACAATTTCACCAGTAATCTTAGGAAGATCATAGCGGTCTCCGTTATATGTCACGACTGCGTCGGCCTCTTCTAGAAGACTCTTGGCATTTACAGCCATTCCGAGACGACCGTTGTCCCATTCAGAAAAGAATAAAGATTCGTTTGGCTTGTCTGACCAGATGGCACAGAAACAAAGCATTCCGCCTGCATCAATCAACTGCGCAGGAGAGATGTTTTCATCCCACATCCGCCAAACATAGGCAGTCGCAGGCTTCCATTCAATATCTAGGTATAGGATACGCCTATCGCTCATTTGCATTTCTTTCTTTTAATCGGACGCTCTCTTTTAGGAACAAACCAACCAGTCGTTCTATCGACGTAGTCGGCCATTCGTCTAAGGAGTACCGAGTCACGATGCCTTCCGACGACACGGTGGTTACAGTAACTACAAAGTAATCCTCGAATTTCTCCGGTGTGGTGATTGTGATCGACTGCGAGACGGGTTTTAAATGCAGTATCCGGTCTATCACAGATTGCACATTGATTGCTTTGTCCTTCAAGTAGTTGATTGTACTGCTCCTCCGTGATACCATATTTATTTTTTAGGTGGCGTTGTCTAGATGTTTGCATCTACTGCCTTAATTACTTCTGGTACGTCAGGAAGGCGTGAAACCGTCGTAAGAAAACGAGGGCCGTTTGAGTATATAAAAGTACGAAGACCGGGATGACAGCGAAACTTATGAGAGCAATAGCTGCAACCAGTGTCCAACTTATAATTACCAGACTTACCATCAGGAATAGGTTGGTAACAAAGTTCAGGAGCTTGGTCACTAGCTATTACTTTCTTTAGATGCTCTATCCGCTCGGCAGGCGGGTGGTGTCGAATAACAACAGGTGACAGTCTGGAGATACATATCTCACCGCTGACCTTGTCCATCGCCAGCCACGCCGCCTCTTTACCGGGCGTCAGTACGTTGGCGTAACCCGCAAGTTGGGCTACATATCCAAAAGGATCGTTACTTAGAACTGAACCTTCTTTAAACTTTTGGAAACCAAAGGGGCTGGCCGACTTGACATCGACGACTGTAGAGTCGATAATGGCGTCGATGTGCCCATAGACACCTTGACTTTCAACTTCGGCTTGTTCTTCTTCAACATGGTGATTTGCTTCCTTACATAAAAATAAAAGCATCTGTTCGATTAGGTCGCCGTACAGAAACTTTAGGTATGTCTTACCGGAAAGGGCTTCTTTTCCGCCTTCGACGGGGTGTGCGTCAAACCAGATTTGTCGATCTGGTTTACCCAAGGACGAAAACCTGAGGGGTGTTTTAGGGGGAGTGTATTTTCCGAGTCGTTGCCTAAAGATGTCTTTGACATTGTCTGCAAAAACTCTGAGATTTTCTTCATTACAGACGTGGTCGGCGTCTGGTTCAAATAGCCCATAGATGTCCTCTGGTATAGTTGTTATTTCAGGCAATAGCTTTCCTTAAATAGTGGAGGCCCCGGCACATTTCGCGCCTTATCCTACCATTCAGTCGGCGACTCTTTCGTCAGCCCGTCAAGGGAGTATTGAAGGGCTTTCACCTTCTGCAACAGCGTCGACGTCTGTTTCTTTCTAGAAAGAGGATGTTTCACCTCGGACGCCCGTTTATACTAGACTAACCACGGGTCACTTCTTAGAACGGAATGTCTTCGTCGTCCAATTCTTCTAAAATTGTCTTAGTCTTGGCTTTAACTTTTGATTCGGTTTTAGTTTTACCCGAATCCATGCCGCCAAACTCGTCAGAGATATAAGGCACCAACTCTGTCACACGAATGGCCGTTGTATAAATACCCGACTTCTTACCCTTGCCGTAATCTACGATACGAAGTTTTACGTCTGCCTTGGTGCCGTTACCGATAAGTCGGCCGTCCCAAGGAGCACCTTCGTCGTCATAAATCCGGATAGGATCGTTGAGTTGTCCTTCACGATCAAACTCGGGCTTACGAAGATTAATAAAAGCGGCTTTGTCGGGATTCTTTGCGTCGTTCTTCTCTTTCAACCGATCTAGCAAATGATTCTCCTTAAGAAAGGAGGTGTCGTCTGGTTCGAATTCGTAGGCCCACTCACGTCCGTCGCCGTCGTAGTTCTTGACTAGGGCTTTTTCGCCTACAATCTTAGCCCAAAACAAACGACCACTAGAATATACTGTCTTACTGTCAGACAAATTTCATTTCCTTTTCTATGTAATGGTAGGCGATGCGATAATACTTTTTAGGTTCATTCGTTTAAGAGAAGCTTCCCGCAACTCCCTACCTTATATACCTATTATATCAGATTTTTTTAAAATGTCAAGTCTTTAATTATAATTGCTATAATCACCTAAACTGTAGTCTTCCATCAAAGTTTCAAAGTACGCTTTAAAATGGTCGTACCCTTCGTCGGTCGTGCCAAGGGGATGTCTTGTAAACCAGTCGTGAATTTTCCAAGCTAGGCTATCTATTTTTTCTTGCGGTATCAATGTGTCTCTGCCCATGTCAATCCTTTTTTCGCTGTTCCATCAAGTGCAATGTTGAGATTAAGCTCCTCTCCAGCTTCTCGAATAGCTTGTACGCTTCGTTTGGCGTGTCGTTCAGCGTCTCTAGGATGAACGTCGTATTGCCATTCGTCGTGTATGTCTCCAACCTTAAGGCTGTCAAGGCCGTCTCGCCTAATATATTGCTCAAGGATAATAGCCCCCATCGCCATGACTCTGGCACCACTACCTTGTAATTTGTAATTAAGTGATGAGTGAGGCGACGGACACCTGACCATACTTCCATCGACCAATTCGATCCGCCCGTTTGCTTGTTCAGACTGTGCACTTTCCATGACTCCAGTAAGTCCAAGTCGGTCGAGAAACTGCTGTCGAATCTTGGCTCCTTCCGGTTTAGTAGATTTAATGATAGAGGCGACTTTGCCGGCTTGGGCTCCGTATTGTATCGCATACAGCAACGTCTTGGCAAGTGGTCTTGTGATACCGACTGTGTCGGCGTTGTATTGATGGGGATCTCCATTTAAAACTGTGTCTGTAAATGCGGGACGGTTGAGAGCGTTAGCGAGCATTCGAAGTTCGAGTCCAGCAGCGTCAGTGCCGACAAGAAATCGGTTAGGTCTTGCAGTCCATAGATCACGACTTTCATATGTATAGTACCCTTGTTCTCCTCGAAGAACGATTCCGGATTTGTCCACACGAACGCCAGGAATATTTGCCGTGTTTGGTTTACTATGTTTGACCCTGAGAGTACCGGCAACGAACAATGAACCGTGTATGCAGTGCGTGTTTTCATTCCAATTATCCATCCACGTATTAATCATGTTGGCTCGTCCATTAAAGGACATCCAACGTGCAATCAATTCTACTTCAGGTACGTCTTTATCTTCTAAAAATTGCTTGAGAGAGGGCGAGAGATCTCCGTGATCAAACGGTCTGGGGTTGCCGCCTCCGCCGTTAGCCGTAACTGCCGTAAACTCTTCTGGTTCCCACCCTAAGGCAAGTAGCTTGGCAATTCGTTGTTTAGGCGACCCAATGTTGAAATCAACGTAGCCATAAGTTCGATATCCTCCGTTTTCCAAGAGTTCGACTTTTGGATACGTAAGGACGTGTCCGTCATAGCGTTTAGTGTAATCTCCATTATTTTTAAACGCATTTTGATATGAGCAATGGAGGCTGAGTTCAGCGGGAAAGACATTTCTAATCCTTTCTGTCAATTCGTCTTCGGCTTTTCGTATCTCTTGATACAGAGTTATGGCTCTTTGTCCGTCAAAATAAAAGCCATTCTTTTTCTGACGTTCCAACAGCCCTATAAAACGATGTTGTATCCAGATAGACTTTTCTGAAAAATTTATCTTGTTGAGTACACGTACGAGCTTGATAAATAACTCAGCTGTAATCTCGACGTCTCGGTGACAGTATGTCAGCATTTCTGACGACAATTTGGACCAGTCGTTAAAATCTATCTTGTCTTTACCTAACGTCTCGCCCCATGCAGCTAAGGAGTGTCCTCCTTCGAGCGAAGGATTATACAAAGTGCTAAGGATGAGAGTATCAATAGAATTAGACGGGGATAGTCTTGTGCCAGCCAACCGATTAAGTACGTAACTATCGAAACCAATAAGGTTATGACCAATAAAACAAGCACTACCGGCGCATCCGAAGAAACTACGGATTTGATCCAACGAAATACATTCACCGGTCTCTCCTGTCTTTATATTTTTCCAACACATACACCAAATCTTGGAAGGGTTTAAGCTTTCGGTTTCTATATCAATGACATAAAATTGTCTGTCTGTTTTATTCCAATCTAAATACATCATACCTCACTTAGAATACATGTCAAACTCGTTTCCGGCAACTGAGCCGCCCGTTTCATATTCTTGTACTAATTCTTTAGAAAGTTCTTCTAGACGACCTGTAGCTTCGTTGTAATAGAGATACGAAGCCGGGCCTGTTCGACCAAATTTCCTATTTTTTTCCACCGAAACACAAGTGATGTTACGACGCCACTCGTTACTTTCTTTGATGTCACGACGTAGCCGTAAAATGATGTTGGCTACTTGTTCGGGACCGGCAGATCCACGGACTTGGCCTTGTCGGTTGGTGTGGATGACGCAGAAAACGGCGATGTCTAGATTCATAGTCAACGTCTTAATCTTTGTGCTTATCTCGTCAAGTTGCTTTCGCTCGTCGCCCGACTGATCACTAACGATAATGCTGAGATGATCAACCATGATATATTTACAACCGAGAGCGGCCATATGTCTGATCTTTGCGAGAACAATATTGATATCGTTAGAGCCAAAGTGATCCCAAATAACGACGCGGTTGTTATCCAGCACAGTTTTATAAGCCAGACGTAATTCATCCTCAGTCCTTTCTACATCAGGAAAATGATACGGTTTGTTGTTGTGGATAGACATCAATCCTACTGCGATGTCTCGTTTTGGCTCCTCTAAGTGAAGAAAGCCTACACCGGCTCCGTCCTTTTGTAGTTCGGGATCCATAAGAAGTTTATACTCAATTTCTTTACATACCGACGTCTTGCCTACACCGGTGTCTGCCGTGAGGAGTACTAATTCAGACGTCCGAATGCCGAAGGTCTTGTGGTTCATTCCTTCCCACGGATACGAAACACTCTTCGGGTCTTTGTAGCTTATAATTTCTTCAATAAGATTAGGGTCGCTACCAAGCAACAAGCCGTCAGGCATAAATATTGGAGCACGAAACCACTCATTGACATACTCCTTTTGAAGATCTTTCATGAGATATTCGTTGGCGTCCTTAGCCAATTCTAGTTTCATGATGGCGACTTTACCGGGAGCAAATAGTTGTGCTACTTCTTTGGCGGCTTTTTGTCCGGGTTCGTCGTTGTCGAAATTAAAAACAATCTTATCGAAACTGTTGAGATACTCGAATTGATTGACGACTTCTTTTTTAGCGGTACTTGCAGAAAGTACACCAACATTGGGGTAACGTGAGCCAGTAAGCTCAAACGACGCGAGAGTGTCATAGTATCCTTCCGTGACAGTGATTGATCTGCCACCGGCAGGAAATAGCTGCTGACCAAACATAAGCGAAGACGTGATAGGACCTTCTGTGTAGAAACCTTTATCTTGTGTCCTGACTTGATTGGCGACGTGTTCTCCGTCTTCGTTAAACCTAGGAAAAACGGATTCGATGGCGTTGTCTGGATTTACTGATACCGATACGTGATACTTGTTTACTGTGCTGCCAGAGATTGACCGGTGAAGAATACCCGGCATATCCTTGCGAGGCAGAGGCAGTATTGTTTTATTTTCTGTTATGGCTTTCTCTCCTTTTATCGTCGAGCCTGTGTGATACCCACAGTCTTGACTGAAACAATGTGATCCTTCTTCATATACTGCTAAGTTATTTGAGCTGCCACATTTAGGACAGGCGGTATGATGTAGAAACTTACTCAATTATAGGTTCCTCAGCTGCAAGGCTACCAGCATCGCCTTCACGTCGAAGAGGCGGAGCGTGACAAGTGCAGGTCCGTATGGAATGTGACCAGTTGCACGGCTTCGCGTTTTGTAGTCCGCTATCTCTCTTTGAACCCGTGCGACCACCTCGGCGTCAAGCTGGCGGGGCGTGCAAGCACTCCAAGCAATAACAACATCCTCAGTTAAAAGTTCGCTGTACCCGAAGTCGTCACTATACGAATTTTTCAAGGCTTGTATCGCTTGCGCTAGCTGTTCTCTTGTGTCGGTCATGGCTTTGGCTCCCTATATGATTGGGCAAGGGCAGCGCGGGCTTTAGCCAGCGTGTTACCACTTATTGTGCAATCGTGTGCGCCGGTCGGGTCCATCACACTTAGATATGTCGTGGCATAAACCATTTCGCTCAACGACTCCCTCAATACGCGCTCGTTCGCCCGTGCTGCGTCCATTACGGTTGCAACGGCCTCGAGCATTTTCAAGCGCGCGAAATGCGGGCGCACAATTTCTTTCGCGGCGGCAATAGACATTAGGGGCTCGCCGGGAATTGGCGGGTCGTTCTCACGGCGCAAGGCCATACCATACCCGGAAAACAAGGCATTTATGTCGACGTCGCTCATGGATTTGGCTCCCTATGTGATTGGGCTCGGCGACGGATTGCAGTTTCGCAGCCGAGTACAGCCATGAAGCCGTCTGCTTCATCGTAAGTCGTCTCGGCAAGCGTTCCGCATATATTCGCAGCTTCCTCCAGCGCCTCCGCCCGTGCTGCGTCCATTACGGTTGCAACGGCTGCTAGGATGTTGGCTTGTGTTATCTCGCCATCAAAGTGCCAATAAGGTCGGCCTCCTGCCCCCAGGATCAGGTCGGCGGCTTCGGTGTGGGTCATAGCTTTGGCTCCCTATGTGATTTGGCGCGGCGACGGATTGAACTGGCAGATTCGCAGTTACCAATGCTGTCAGACGGCCCAAACTCAGCCACAAAGTCCGCAACTTCCTCAAACGCATCTGCCCGTGCTGCATCCATTACGAATGCAACAGTTGCTAGGATGGAGTTTCGCGCTGCTGTTTTTGAGTCATGATCTGAGCAACTATAACTTGCCAGTAGGATCAGGTCGGCGGCTTCGCTGTAAGTAATGGTTTTGATCTTTGGCAATTCTTTTTCAGTACGTTTTAGATACTCTCGAATGGCATTACTGCCTCTTATCGTGACACAACCTGTATAATCTATCCAACCAAATTCTATACAAAATTCAGTAGCGGCATTAAACGCCGCCCCCTTGACACCTTTCCAGGTGTTAGTCATTATTTCGTATTCGCAACTATTTATTTTGAGGTCGTTAAGTGAAAGATTAGTCATATAAGACAGGTTCCTTTGATTCGGCATAGACGTATGACTGTGTGTCGTCAAAACCTTCTGTTACAACAAACGACCAATCTTCTTCGTCATAAGCAAACCCCTGAGAGAAGGCTGCGTCGTAGGCGACGTCTAGGCAGACGGTACACAGCTCCCACGCATTAAGTTCTTCATTCCATGTCAATTCCTTATCTGACATATCTTTGTCGCAACAAGAACACTTCATAATAATCTTTCTAAGGTAGTATTAAATAACATTAACTATTAAGTTACTATGTTTGATAGACCATCCCCCAAACCCCCTTATCACGGGGGCCGGTCACAAGGTCAAACACCTTATACACCGATTATACCCGATTAAATGAGGTTTGTCAAGTCTTTTCTAAATTACCAACATTCCGAGTCTGTGTCTGTTGACGAAGGTGCGCTGTCGATAAAAGATTCGAAGAAGTCTGATTCGACCTCGATTTCGTTAGGGTTGATTTGTGTAGGCTGGTTATACGGCGTAGCCGGGACGGAAGAAGTCGGCGTAGTCTTTGATTGTTTGGCCTTCGAGGCCGGGAGCTGTGTTGATTTCGAGAACATACGCTCTTCCTTTTTGTTCGTTATAAATGACGTCTACTGCTCCAAAGAGCAGCTCTGTCGATTGGAACGCCTCCATTGCAACGTTGAGAACACATGCCGGTACAATGAAGCCACCTCTGACGAAGTTAAACCCGTTACTGTGAGATCGTATTTTCCAATTCGGTTCTGTACAACTGACACTACGAGCTTTTCTTTGAAGAGCGATGATGACGACACTTTCGATGTGTGTGATGTCGTCGTGGTCGTTTTGTCCGACGTAACTAAATCTCTTTCCAAGGTGCACACGATATTCTTCTTTCTTCTTTTCGTACTTTACGTAGAGCGGAGCGTCAACGAGAATGTCAGGGTTGTCAGCAATAACAATTCCAGCGCCAGAATGGCCGGATAGTACTGTACGGCATACGATAGGATAGTCATCATTTGGTATATCTTCCTTGTTTGTCCAGTATTTAGGTGTCAAGTCTTTATCTTTGAGAAGTTCAAAGAATTGCAATTTGTTAGAAGGGTGGCCCCACTTGATTACTACATCGTCGGGCTTGGCAACAAACGTGCTGCCTACCAGTTTTAGGACTTTACCTTTTATTGCATCGGCAAGAGCCTTTGCTGATTTAGAGCCTTGTTTGTAAGGCAGTACACGATATCTCATTCATCCTCCTCGTCGTAGCTCGAAGTTTCGTTGTCTGATTCATCTTCGTATTCAACCTCAAAGTCGTCTTCGTTTTCGACATAGACGTCTTGAGTTTCTTGATGTGTCGGAAGAGTCCACGTCGGATCAAAGGGGTCAAACGTTTGATGAGGCTGAACAGCCATTGTGCCCGGACTGAAATACACATTCATGTTTTGAGCCGCTACTGCCATACCGATAGGATCAGAAACTGGTCGTCCAAAAGGATCATCCGATGTGACAGACTCTTCGTACAAAGACCAGTCACGACAATAGCAGAGGTCTTGGGCGAGACGGATGCCGTCATACAAGGCGTCTCGGATACGTTCAGGAGTGAAATTAATCTGGGAACGTACAATAGAAGCTTTGTCACCTAAGACCATGTCTAGAAAGGCGCTAGGTCCTTCGGAAGACAGCAGACCCGGAATTACACGAGGGTCTGGATAATCCTTACTTAGTTCGTAGATGCGTTGAAGGATGGCAACCCAATCTAGGATAGTTTGTTGGTCAGAGACGCCCCGCATGGTACGAATCTCGATAGAACCGAACTTATACAAAGCCTGTGCATTCAGTCCGGCGTAATGCATTCCTTCCCTAATTTCGTACCGACCGTCAGACATAATAAACTTTTTCAACTGCGTAACGATAGCCGTGGCGTCACGACCACGTAAACAAAAGAGATTGCCGACTCGATGGTCTCCACACCACTCGGTTAGAATTTCTTCTACGGCAAAGTAGATAGACACGAACGCACACAAACGATTCATGTGAAACTTCTGCATGTTTAAGTGGACGTGTACCGAAGTTCTGTTGCTTACGTCAAGCACGGTCCCGTACGCTTCAAACATCGTCCAAAGTTTCTTAATGGCGTTAGGAACTTGATTAAATTTCAATGGCTTTTTGAATACGTATTCGGCGTTGTCTTCTCCGCGCAGAGATCCGTCTTTATGATACACCCACTCAGCTGGAAGTTCTACTTTCTGAAATTTGTTGCCTTCACACTCTATCTCGATACCGATATCGCCAGACACGGGCCGGGTACGAATCAATTGATTCATGGTGACGCCATAATCTGAGACTTTTGGTTGAGTAAACCAGACTTGATGGGACACGTAAACTCCTTTATCTTATTTCGATATGATTAAATGCACTAGTGAGTGCCACGACTTCCTTGGTGTGTTCGAATTTCTTAAGTATACGAAGAGACGACTCGTCTCCATTAGGCAGGACGCCTATGATGTCTGTTTTATAAGACAAGAACAAGGAACCTACGGGACCACGCACCAACGCAAAGTTTCTGTCGAAGCCGACAGCCTCGTTAGTAACTGTGGGATCTCTCAGGTTGATGACGCAGTCTTTGAAAGACGGATATTCTCCTGTAATAGTATCCGAAAGAGCCGCAGAAAATATCGGAACTGCGGAGCGCGACACCGCTGCTTTAGGTTCTATAGACACTTGATGTAACTGTATATGTTGCTCAGTCAGTCCTTGTTGGGTGTGACGTTGCGGAGTACGTTCGACGAAGTACGCCTTACCTTTAGAATTAGCCATGCCGAGAGGAAACGGACGGAACTTCTTAAAACCCGGACTATTCATATGCTTACGCAACAGATTGGAGTCTGGATGCTTAATCATAAATTTGTCCATCTCTTCTCCGCGAAATACGTAGTCGACATGGTCGTAAGGTGTAGGACCTACACGGTTACATACGTTACCGTCTGGATGATTCAACGGCTCCATATATACACGAAAGATTCCGTCGGATTTGTGGTTAGTGATGCACCAGATGTAATAAGGCCTGTCTTCATAAAGAACTACTGAATGCTGAAGACGTAAATTGGCCTCCATTATGTTCTCATAAAAATTGATGTATTCCACAGCCATGTCAGTTTGGTCCTAAAGATGAAACAGGAAAGTAGTAGCGAGTCGCTAGAGTGCTGTCTAACTTACTGCTGTTGATAGACTGAATTACTGCGTCAGTAAAGTCAGCCGCAACTTCTGGTAAAAATGACTTACTCATGTTCTTGATAGCAATCTGCATACGATCCCACACCGCCAGTCTCCTCTCTTCTGAGGTCAACCAGAAATTAGACAAGACGCGATACTCGACTCCGTATTCTTTATAACGCATAGCCCCCGCCTTGCCGTACAACTGACGACGAGTCGGATCTGGGTCCATCCCTACCGACCACGCCCCTAAATACCAATCCAACTGTTGGACGAGGTCACGACAATTCTTGGCATGACTTTCGTCGGTAAGACTTTCTCCGTCAGTCCAACCGATATGTAGGTGACCAGACGCAGTCCTCATGCGAGGATTGTCTGGCAGATGAGGAATAGGATTAACTTTTCCCGTCCAAGCGTTGAAGTCCGGCGAACAGCCCAGCTCCTTGGCGATATCAGGCGATTTATCCCAGACATCTTTGTCGAATACTACGGCAGGAACAGCTGACAGTGTATGTCCTTTAGGTAGCATGTCTTGCATAGCGCCCACTACTCTGCCTATGTTTAGATCAAAAGCCGCCCAACTAGTGACCGGGTCGATGTTAAATTCAGCAGCCATTCCGTCGACTTGTACGGCGCCTCCTTCGACAGGATAGGGCGCCTCTTTAGTGCCGGGTAGCAGTCCTTCGGCTGATACGTATCTACCTTTCGGATCGAGAATAAACATCTCGGGATCACATCCAAATGTGAAGCCCGGCAACGCCAAAACAGGCGATTTAATCTTATTGTGCAATACCGTCATTGTAACCTCATGATTGTTGTAAGTTGTGCTTCTTGACGTCATCAGAATCGAGATATATGCGTGACTTCTTGTCGCCTGAACAGTCCGGACAAATAACGGCAGAACGACTCTTAAACACCGTCACTCCCGGTTCTCCAAACTCTACGTCGGTTTGACACCACGAACAGCCGTATTTTGCCAACTCTTCGAACTCTTCTTTGTCTACGAAGTCGCCCAAGGGCTTGACTTGAGATCCCTTAAAAGACAACAAAACTACGTTGCCGTTTACTTTTTCATGGGATGTCGTGGACGGAACGAGTGTTACCGAACCAGTCGTTGTCGTCGTCCCAGTCGTAAAAGTCGCTGGACCAGTGTCCCGTTGAAAAGGGGAATGGGTCCCTGCATACCGTTCAACCGGGGTAGGCTCCTTTCCTTTGAGAATCTTGACGCGAGGTTTGGGAAGGATCTTGTCGTCTTCTATGAGCTTGGATAGATCGAATCGGTAATGCCAATCCTCTTTGGCTTGAAAATAAGTAAAATCTTTTACGTCTGAGTAGAGGTCGTATTCAGACGTAGACATTCCGACAGCCGCCGCAATGATGTGATGCTCCGACGCCCAGAATAATTTCGTGAAATCGGCTGAGTATGCATACCAGAGAGGACGTTCTTTGTTTCGGATAAAGTTAAGGGTGTTGTCTGTTGTGTCAATCCACACGATAGCCCACGCACCTTCTAGTAGCGGAATGGTTGCGTCGATACCAAACTTGGCGATACAGGCAATAATTGCCATAGAATCTACGTCGAACTTCTCACCAAGTTTTTCTTCAAGAGCCCTCCAACTAGTTACGTCAAGGGTGCCGTTGTGGGCACCGACGATGTGATCGAAGGTGTAAGGATGGGCGTTAGAGTTGTTGACTTTACCTTTAGTGGCAAAACGGTTGTGACCTAGAAACACAGAAGAAGGATAGAAAGCGAGCGCGTCGGTAAACCTTTTCATGTCGAATAAATCTAATGGGTGGCTGGCGATCTTTACGGTCTTGACTTCGCCGGTTTTACGAAGGGCGGCAAATCCTGTGCTGTCTGGTCCTCGAAAATAATCAAAAATAAGCATACGTTTGAGCGTAGCTTCGTCAGGGTGCGTAAGCTTGCCTGCAATACCTACATGTCCGCACATCAGTTCATAGCCTCCAATACTTTATTCTTACGGTCGTTGCGTTCTTTAACTAAAGCGGGCTTGAGCCTGTAATGATTGTTGATTGCTTCGATGTCTGGGTTGTGACAGACGAATTCACGAATCTGCTCAAACGACCATTTTTGAAATTGACTGTAGCCGCGATACTCCGGATGACCCTGAATACCCAACGAACAGGTGTCACGATAGAAGAAGGCTTCGATGTCTTGTTCTTTACCTTTCTGTACGGTATCGGCGTTGCGCCACCGCTCAGTTGAGATACGTGCATCGGCAAGTACTTCCATGCCGCCGGCCCGATTAGGCATACACATCTGGTGATGGACAGACGAAACTCTATTTATTACAGTCTGGGCCCGACAATCCCACATGACGTGGTCTCCGTAATGCTTATCGACGTGCTGAAACAACTTTCCGCCGTTCATTACGTGAAGGAATTGGGCGCCACGACAGATACCTAACATAGGAATGCCTTGGTCGTAACAAAGCTTATAGAGTTTCAAATCTATGTCGTCACGTACTTTAGAGACAGAGACAGAAGAATGTTTAGTCTCGCCATACAAGGCGGGATCTACGTCTGGACCGCCAGTAAAGATGACTAAATCAGCCGTCTCAGGACTATTTGCTTTGTTACACCGGGCCTTGACAAACATTTCTGCAAAGGCTCGTTGCTCATACGAGTCGCCTTCTACGTAAATGGACATGTATATCTCTGGAAATACCAGAGAAGAATCTTTCATGACGACGGTAGTCTGGTCAGTCATAGAAATATCCTTGATACGGGGAGTCATAGTCAGTCCCTTCATACTCTTTCTCTTCCTCAGTTGGCTCATAAATGACATCGAGATTCCTAGCTATACTCATCAGGACTTCAAAGGCTTCACGATACCTAGTTAAATAGTTTAACTGGCGAGCCTCCATCAGCATCCAACGTGCCTCGTTTCCGTCTATCTTCGGAGGAGGCCGTGCTTCGAAGTGTTTGTGACTCATATCGCTCCTTGTTTTTAAGGCTTGTTATAAATTGGGGGTGTTCACTACGCCTTGACACGAGTCGTCGTCACCTACAACAGTTAGTCGCAAGTAAGCCTCATCGTGTGTAAGCCGGACGCCTGACGTCGTTAGACTGCGTTGCCAGACATTACAGTTGGAACCCGGTGATGCGGACTCAAGGCAGGAGGAGTTGCACCTCCATTTACTAGACTTATGTGACACCCCCGCTAACCGTTGGTACGGCTAGAAAGGATTGCCCATGCCAACCGTCTGTGGGAAGGCGTTAATCTTATTTACAGGCTTGATCTTTTCGTGCCGGGCCTTACGGACGGATTCTAGTTCTTGCTTGTCAGGAGAACGTATGCCCGCAAGAGTAACTTCGGCACCGGCGGCAAGAACTTCCTGTTTAGTAAGCAACTTGGTGGGACTGTTTTTCTTCCAAATCTCAATCTGGGCGTCTGACTGAAGTTTGATGAAAGGCGTGACTGAACGGGCGGGAATTAGCTCCCAAGCCTCTGGTACGACACTAGGCAAGTCCTTCCAGATCTTTGGCGGCATCAAAGGATTTTTGATTCGATTATTCGTGATGTTACGAAACATGCCGAATACGTGGTTGGGATGGGGAGAGCATTCGTAGCCCTCAAGGTTGGATCCGCTATACACCGAGTTATCTACTGTACGAAGAAACTCGAAACCGCTTTCTTTAAGAATCTTCAACCAAGCCAAACCATAAACCGAACTAAGCTGCTCTTCAGTCATCACGGCAAGAAAGCCGTGGTTAGGCATGTCTTCTGTGTGAAACGTACCGATACGGATACGTTGCTGGAAGATGTCTCGATACGTCGGACCGGCAAACTTACCGGTAGTGCCTCCGCCGTCACCTACAACCAATTCGATGCTAGCCTTGGCGTCTGGATCGAACTTGAAATTCTGGATGATACAGACGGCACAGCAGCCCCAATAGTTGCCGGGAATTGAAGAGCCGAAACGTAGAAACTCCATATTATTTCTCCTCTTCAATTGGTTCGCTGATTACGAGATGAAAGATGTGTATCGTATTGCCTGAATTGCAGTTTTCGGCGGCCGTCACCTCCTTAAAACCACGATCCTCCAAGACAGGAAACCATGCTTCTTGACACATGCTATGTCTGTGAGAGTTAGAGTATAAAACCGCCTCTATGACGTGTTTTGGTCGTAGCTCCCTGACGTACTCTATGTATCGGTCTAGCCTGTGTTCTGTAGTTTCTTCGGGGGCGTAGAGATGGAAGAAACGCCCGTTAGAAGAGACGTCTCCGTACATGATATCTAAGTTATTGGGGGAAACCAGTGAAGGCAGGGGGTCAGAAGTATCATCAGGATACTGACCAAACCCGTAGATAGTCTTGATTCCGCAACATTTACCGCCGTGATTTACTAGACGAAGTCCGTTATATTCTTCTGGATATTCGGTGTTAGACATTTTCAGTGACTTTCTTAATAGACCGATTAATGGCGTTATACTTAGTCCAGTCGCCGTCTTTTATCCAGACATTCTTAGACGTGTCTTGGTTGTACTGATAGACATAGCCGTCTTTGTACTTGATACGGATGTACAAAGAACCGTCTGGGTCGTCGGGACAGTAGCCTTCATAGGAGTCTAGGCGTTTTAATTCGACGTCATCGACTTCTATTACTTCTGCGAGGACTGTACAGTGAGGCAAGTCTACTTCTGATCCACATAGGAGTTCAATGGCGATGACGCCCGGAAACCACCCCAGACTGTACATCACGCCGGGGATACGTACTTGCTCCCTACCGTCATTTTTCATGAGTGTGCCGTAGACGTATATCTTGTTCATCGTACATCTACCAGCGTGGCTCGCTCGGTAGGATTAAGATATTTCATACGTCTTCCTATTACTATCACGACGTCTTCTCGTGATTCTGCCGCTATGTCTGCCTCTATGTAATCTAATGCCGCTATACGACCGGACTCTGTGTCCTCGAACTCCTCGAAGTCTTCGGCGTCCAAGGCCGCAAATACAAATATCTTATTCATAACCGTAGTCTCCGCTCTCAATCATGTCGTAACAGTCAAAACAAGTAACGTCCATTGCGTAGCCGCCACATTGATTGCAAATGTGTGGGTCTGGTTTTTCAACAACCTCGTTGTCGTTATCACCCTCAACCACTTTTAATCTCTGCTTTCCACGCTCCGTCTACTTTTACGAGCAACTGTGGTTGCATCTTATAGGCGGGAACGATGACGCCTTTCTTTATTAGACGATTTCTTTCGTTAATCATCTGGGCACGCTCGAACTTCTTCCAGTCTTGTTCTTTATCTATGATGATACTGCTATGAAACATTAAGTTACTTTCTTATTACTTAAAATGAGTGTAACCGTTACTTAAAAGGTGTGTAAAACACTTCCGTAATTTCGTCATCTACAAGGGTGTATGTGTTGTACCCTACGTCAGTAGTTTGACTCTTATAAGGCGGACTAGGGCGCTTGAAACGAATCTTCGCGACACTATTGTTAGAGACGTACTGATACTCTGTCGTGACGACGGGTCTGTCGGGTACGTTGATGACGTCATAGGGTGACTTCTGCGCCGTGTCAAGCCTGCCATGTCTCGGCCTAGAAATAAGTACTTCGGGAGGCCCTCCCATGTATAGATTGCTGATCTTTCCTTCAGAGGTGTAGCTTGAATCTACTACAAACCCAAGAGGTTTGGCGTTATTTATGTCGCTACAGACTAGGCGGGCCTTTTGTCCGGAACGTAGTTGGAAAGGTTTTGACAAATCTAAGTCATCAGATTTAGCTTTGACGCATTTGCAGTCACAAGAATTACACATATCAGGTACCCCTAGGGCCTCCTTTATCTTTTAAGAATGAAACGGCTATAAGCGTTGCCCCGAATACAGAGGCGTAAAGCGATAGCTCGAAGGGTGTCATGTCTCTGTCCTGTATGCCATGACGACGCAGAAAAGGATTCCTAGAAATGCCGCCGCTAGGATGTAATAAGCCGTCATAGCTTGAAAGACTTGCCGATGAGACAAGCCAACAAGGTTGACACGACTAGATAGATTACGACATATCCTGCGATAGTTGCCATTTCAATGTACCTTGCAGTTGCGGAGTATGTCTCGGATGAGACTTCTAATCCTAGGAAACTCGAATAGTTCTGCCGAGAGATTGTAGAGTATGGCTGCGACGCCGAAGCATAACAGAGATTCTATGAGATACGTCATCAGAACTCCTTAAGGATGGTCGTCATTCCTAAGTCGCCGGGCTTGTAGCCTTCACGAGGATACGAGCCTTGTATGTCTATGATTTTAGGAAACGTGAATATCTTTTCCATATTGAACAGCTTCCAGCCTTCGTTCTGACCGGAGAGGCTGTCACCGTTTGTTTGATAGGCACGCATACACGGCCTGCCTGCCTTATTTATGCCGATGGCATGGGGTTCAATTATGCGCTCGATCCCGTCGTAATCAATCGAAAGGGACAAGCCGCAATCCATAGCCAGAACTGCCAGTTTTGCGATTCGTTGCTCCTTGTAGCTTAATTTGGACGTCTCCATGGTATCTCCTTACTGGTTGTTTAGGTTCAAGTCGCGCTTGATTTGCCTTAACGTCTCGATACTTTGGTTTATGTTCATAGATACGGCTTCGTCGGGAAGCGCCGTCGTACGATACGCCTCGATTGCATAATTCATTCTCTTTACGGCTCTTTCCATCATATGTATGACTTCGGAGTTGTCGCGTAAACGCTTGTTCTTGGCTTGTAGTAAAGTCATGGGCCAAAACCTTATCTGGCCCCCCGGTTGAGTTAAGAAGGGCAGTTTTAAGTCATGCCAAGGACTTCTTATTAGTGTACCAAGTCGGCTTTGACACCGATATCAGGCAAGTCGTCGGCCCCTGTGAAGGGTTGGGCGATATGCTTGGCGCGATACTTATCGACCATAGTCAATAGATCCTCGGCTTGAGCCTTGACGGCTAGGGTCTGTTCTGGCTTGTACTTCTCACCCTCCCCGGCGTCCTTGATAGCCTTCTTAAGCATTCTATCTATGACTTGATAGAAGTCCATGATGGTATTGAGAGGGACCGGCTCTTTATTCGATCCCGACGGGTCGTCATACCAGAAATTGGCACGGGCGCCGTCTAGGTCGAAGTTATGATAGAGATTGCTCTCTGGCTTGATAAAGCGAGCCGCGTCCTCGGCGGCATTTTTGCCCATTTTTACACCGATAGGTGAGAATAAGGCAAACCAACCTACCAAGCTGTTACGTTCGCGGGAAGGGACGCCACGACAAAGCGTCTTGGCACGGCTACAATCGCCATAATTCATGGCGTGCTCGATTACGGCTAAACCGGCGTCTTGGACGGACGTGTGGGCTTTGCCGTAGTTACTTAGAGCCGTTTTGACAAGGGCTGTTACTCTCTTGCCGCTTTCTTGTTCGGCTACTACGTCTGGCATGATATATTCCTCTTGAGAATTACGGCTAGCGGATGCTAGTCGTTCCAGCGCTATCACTAGGCTGAGTCAAATCATGGACTATTTGCAGTCCCTAAGCGGGGGGCGAGGACAAGCCTAATAGGCCATGACTTGACGCAACCAAGTGAGTAGTTGCGTTTGTTTGTTGGGTTCGCTCTTACTTGACGGATAACCGTCTAGAGCATCGGCCGCCGTTGTCGCGCAAGCCTCCCTAAGTCTATTTCTTGCAAGCATCCTCAAAAGAGAGGTCGGGAGATAGGTCGATAATCCATAGGACAGGACATGGGCACGGCGAGCCGCTGGCATGTCTTGACTATGGCACTACTCATGCCACAATAATCGGCCACTAGGCGGTCATAGCCTAGTCGATCCTAGTCAGCAGAGGGTGATAGCCTCGCCGGGTAAGTGACGGGGCGAATAATCCCGTCCTTTCCTAATCCCTAGATAGGGACTGATTTGTCGTTAGTCAATTGCAAAGAATGCAACTGTTAGTTATGAAACCGACCGTTGTCGTCTAGACCTTTCACGGTTGAACGCGAGAGATTGCTGCTATCCTTGAACCTAGGCGATTTGTCCCCTAGGCTGGCAATAGACGATTGGGGGAAGTAATTCCGCACAATAGGCGATGCCTTGTTGTGCCGTACTACCGCCGCAACCAAGTCTGTATGCCTTGCGACATGCGCCTTAGCTATACGTTCAGACTTAAGCTTTAGCCTAAGTTGGGCCGTCTTGCGTCTCTCGTTACGTGTCAAAGCCTATTCCTTTGATAAGGCGGGCAAGAATGCCCTAGGTGATTTCATTCCGTACATATAGACTACGCCTCACAGAGTAGTCAAGACTTATTTCGTCCCGTTATGGGACACCGATTGCCAGATATACGTCATACACTAGCCCCATAAGGGTTCACGGGGTTCGCCTAGCGCCTAGCTAGTAGGATAGGGTCGCCTTGCTGTATGCCGCCGGTTGACCGACTGTCATTCGATGATTTGAGATTAGGCCTGACCACCCACATAGTCAATTGCAACGAATGCAACTAGACATGCAGTTTATGCATCTGTTCCCCTCCTGTTCCTCCGGCGAAGCGTTCTTGGTATGTTCCAGAAAGAGGGTGAGGGGAAGGGGGGGGTGGATGAAACCCGCGCGCTAGTAGATACGATCCCGAGTCAGGTCTTTTGAGAAATAAAATATTCAACTGTTATGTCTTAAGCCTTTTAAAGCCCCGTAGGACGTCATGACACTAGATATGCCATCTCGGTACCACAACAACCCTTCTTACGTCTCCACGGTACGTTTCCGGGCAATCTAGACGGTATCTAGGCATTGACAAAGGGCTCCCAAGGTCGCCCCCCTTAAACACCAGATAACACATCCATGAACATTCTATATAACACCTCTTAGTAATAATCTATTAATACTAATCTATTATAACAATCTTCTATAACCTCTCTTTCTCTTCTATTGATTATACCACAGAAATCTAAAATTGTCAATAGAGAATAAAAAGATTATGTGTCCTAGTACGAATTTGCTTGACATTTACCTAAAAATCGGGTATAATAGGTGTAAGAGGTACAGCGACTTGATGCTAAACAAAGACTCCATACTGCCCACGAAAGGTAAAGGATCAAAGATTAGTCCTAAAATGCTTCGCTTTGTAGAAGAATATTTTGTGGACCTCAACGGCACAAAGGCTATCCTACGTGCCGGATATAAAACAAAAAATGCCACTCTCATGGCGACACAGCTTATGAATCATCCACACGTAATCACCGAGATGAAAAAGCTGAAGGATGCCCGATCTCAAAAGATGGAGATCAAGGCTGAGTATCTCATCCATAAATTAGTTTCAATCATTGAAGAGACGGAGCAGTCGAATCCACAGGCAGCCTTAAGAGCAATCGAGCTAGCCGGTAAATCGATAGCTTTGTGGAAGGAGCGTCAAGAGATCTCAGGTCCAGACGGTCAGTCCATCGAGATTCAACAGAGAGTAAAAGAAGATGTCGCAGACCTCGAAAGCAAGCTTGCTGGCATCGCTAAGCGAACAGGAGCGGACGTCATTGCTTTCGTCCCTAAGCCCAGAAGCCAAGGCAGCTCTTAATTATGACTGGAATTTCTGGGGTAGGCCGGATCAGTTTCAACCAGAAGGAGATTGGAACAACTGGGTCATCCTCTCAGGGCGTGGCTGGGGTAAATCCCGTACCGGATCTGAGACTGTCCGACAATGGGTATGCGGCGACACTCCACTGGGTAAGGGTGAGTTCAAGAGGATTGCACTTGTTGCGGAGACGGCGGCTGATGCCCGTGACGTCATGGTTGAAGGAGATTCAGGTCTTCTTCGCTGCCACCCAAAGGACTTTCGACCAATCTACGAAAAGACGAATCGCAAGCTTACGTGGCCAAACGGTTCGGTAGCTTACCTTTATAACGCCACAGAGCCAGATCAGTTACGTGGACCCCAACATGACGCCGGATGGGTCGACGAGCTAGCTAAATTTCGCTACATGCAAGAGACTTGGGATCAGCTTCAGTTTGGTATGCGGTTAGGTATCCATCCACGCATCATCGTCACTACTACTCCTCGTCCGTTGCCGCTTATAAAGAAGCTTCTCAATGACTCTTCTACGTTCGTCACCCGTGGTTCTACCTTTGATAATCGAGACAATCTCGCGGCCTCAACCCTACGTAATCTTCAGGATCGATATGGTCATACGAGACTTGGTCGCCAGGAGCTTGAAGGCGAAGTACTAGGAGATATCCCAGGTGCTCTTTGGAAAAGAGAAGACATCGACGACAACAGACTGAAAGAAGCCCCCGAAGACTTGGAACGCGTCATCGTGGCAGTCGATCCTGCAGCAAGTTCAAATGAAGGCTCTGATGAAAATGGAATCGTCGTCGTCGGTCTTTCAAGAGACAAAGACGGCTATGCCAGAGGATACGTCTTGGAAGATGCCTCGTTGAGAGGTTCTCCCGAAGAATGGGCCAACAAGGCCGTGGCGATGTACCGTAAATGGTCCGCCGATAAGATCGTAGCCGAAAAGAATAACGGAGGAGACATGGTCCTTTCCGTTTTAAAGACGGCAGATCGTTCCGTTCCAGTAAAGCTAGTCCATGCCTCGCGTGGAAAAGTCGTACGAGCCGAACCAATATCGGCGTTATACGAACAAGGTCGTGTCCACCACTGTGGAAGGTTTGATTTTTTAGAAGATCAGATGTGCCTATTCAGTGTCGATAACGTCCGCAATTCCTCTACTGGATCTCCTGATCGTGTAGACGCCCTTGTGTGGGGGTTGACAGAAATCTTTGAGAAAATCGCGGGACGACGTCGTCGAACACCCGACGAGATTGCTCAGAATCAAGACACCGGGTTTAGCCCCGGATACGATCCTACCCCCGTAAATACATCTAGCACGGGATGGATGGCAAACTAAGGAAACAAAATGACTATTGGTATCAATGACCTCATCAACGTAGATCGCCGTGACGTAACAGGAAACATCGGATCTGAAGCAGCAGTCGCTCTTACGGGTACGACTTCTAACGCAGCTAATGTAGTCCAGGTTACGTCGACTTCTACTCCAGTTACTCTAAATAGCCCAGTCGGAAGCATTACGATGGTATCTGCCGCCGGTGCAACTACTAATACTGCATTTACTGTCACAAACAGTTTTGTCGATATCGGTGACGTCGTAGTCGTGTCTGTCCGTACCGGCATCGATGCCCGTCGTGTCGATGTCACTGCCACGGCTGCCGGAAGCTTTCAGGTCACGACTGCCACATTTACTGGTGCGACTGTCGAAGCCCCGGTAATTAACTTTGTAGTTCTCAAAGGCGCGATTGTTTAAGGAATACGTATGAAAGACGACTACGACAACGGAGCAAAGCCGAAGCAGCCGGAAGATAAAAAATCTGGCACCCTAGTCGATACCCTCCATATCGAAGGCGTAGTCGATAAGAAGTACATACCAGACGGTTTCGACACAGTCGAAGAGTTTCTCGAAGACATGAGAGAAAACTATAACTCCGACATAGAGTACGACCACGTCAATCGTGAAGAGGGGATGGACGATAAGAGATTTGCCGCAGGAGAACAGTGGGATCCCATCGTTCTAGAACAGCGTAAAGGTCTGCCTTGTCTCGTCATTAACAACATTCCCCAATTCACTGCACAGCTTGTAGGAGACTGGCGTGAATCTCGTAAAGCAATAAAGGTCGTACCTTCCAATGATCAAGATCAAGACGTCGCCTCTGTACGTGGAGACCTTATCCGAGCCATCGAACAGCAGTCTCGTGCAGAGCGGGTCTATGACTCCTGCTTTGAAAGTCTCGTGCAGTGCGGTGACGGAGCCTTCCGTGTTTCCATTGAGTATTCAAGAGATGACGTCTTTGATCAAGACATATTTATCCGACCAATCGAAGATTGTTTCTCTGTCGTCTGGGATAGATACTCAGTCGATCCTACCGGACGAGACGCCAAGCGTGTCTTCGTAGACGACAGGATTCCTAAGAAAGAGTTTGAAGCAAAATGGCCTGACGCCGAAGAAGACCGTCTGATGGGCAACGAGTTCATCGACAAGAACACAATGGCGGGCTGGGTCGAAGACGACTCTTATCGTGTCACAGAGTACTGGCGCCTCATTGAGCGTCAGAAAATCCTTGGTCTATTTGGTAACGGCAAGATCTTCGAACTTAACGAAGACGAGATGGAAGACCTTATCCAAGCAAACGGTCCTCCTACGAAGGTGCGTGTCGCTTGGTGTACCTATGCCCAGATGCACCTAGTTACTGGTTTTTCGATTCTCTCAGGTCCTTACGAATACCGTATGAACCGTCTACCCATCATTCGTATGAGTGGTCGTGTCGTCAACGTCGGCGGACGTCGTGTCCGTTACGGAATCGTCAGGTTCATGAAAGACCCTGTCAGGTTGAAAAACTTCTGGCGTTCCGTGGCGGCAGAGCAGCTAGGCTATGCGCCTAAGGCTCAGTGGATTGCACCAGAATCGGCAGTCGAAGGTCGGGAAGAAATCTTCCGTAAAGCCCATCTGACTCGTGATCCCCTCATCGTTTATAACGACGGAGCAGAGTCGCCTCCTCAACGGTTAGAGCCTCCGGCACCACAGGCTGCGTTGCTTAACGAGTCTGAAGTTAACGCCAAAGACATGCAAGACGTCACGGGCATCCATGACGCCTCACTGGGCATTCGCTCTAACGAGACGTCAGGCAAGGCTATTTCGGCACGTCAACGTGAAGGCGATATTGCTTCGTTGACGTTTTATGACAACGGAAATGACGCAGTCCTTGAAGCAGGAGATGTAGTCAATCAATTAATTCCTCAGATTTATGACGGCACTCGTGTCATCCGTAGAATCGGTGAAGACGAAGCCATGAAATTTCAGAGAATTAATGACCCGATGGACCCTGATTCTGTCGATCTCTCGGTTGGTCTATTTGACGTAGCCCTTCAAACCGGTACTTCTTATACGACTCGTCGTGTCGAAGCCGCACAGGCTATGATGGATGCCATCCAAGTCTGGCCTCAGTTGATGACTGTTGCTGGCGATCTTGTTGCTAAAGCACAAGACTGGCCCGGCGCAGACAAACTGGCGGAACGTTTGGCAAAAACAATTCCTCCTCAGTATCTCGACGAAGGCGAACAGGGCGGAGGCATTCCTCCCGAACAGTTCCAGCAATTGCAAATGCAAATGCAAGCGACTGACGCAGAAAATAAGAAATTAAAGGCCGACAAAACTATCGAGTTCAAGAAGCTTGAGATCGATAGTTACAACGCCGAGACACAACGTATACGTGCACTCTCTGATAATCAGGTCGACGGCAACAGCCTCGAATTAAATGCCATCAAGGAGATCCTTGACAAGTCGCATAAGATAGACTTGATGGATCAGCAGGGCCAACAGATGCAACAGCAGCAAAGTATGCAGCAGCAACAGCATCAGCACGAACAAGATTTGGCGCAACAGCAGCAAGCCGCACAAGCCCAGGCTCAGGCGCCAACCCAATCGACCCCTCAAGCCCCAACTGCTTCAGGCCAGGGATAAGTCGCAACAGTGAAGCACATCGGTTGAAGGACCGCTAAACCTTAATATGAGTATTGAACAACCCGCCGATCAAGAAGTTGATCTCGACGCATTCACCACCGAGTTCTTTGGCGAGAATAAAGTGGTTCCGCCCGCCAAGGCAGAACACGAAGACGCCGACGAAGACGCCGATGACGACGCTCCAGAAGAAACCATCGAGGACAAGGATGCCCTCGCAGACGAGGACGAAGCCGACGACGAGGATGAGGACGAAGAGCCCGAACCTAAGCCGAAGGAAAATCGTACCCAGAAACGCATCTCAGAGCTAGTAAAGAGGGCATCAGAGGCAGAACGACGCGAATCCGCGACTAACGCCCGAATGGCTGAACTCGAAGCAAGGCTCGAACAAGACAAACCCAAGCCACAGGCTCGGACAGTCTTTGATGATACCGCACCTACTCCGAATGATCTGACAGCTGATGGTACCGATAAGTATCCATTAGGTGAATTCGATCCACAGTATATCGTTGATCTAACAAAACACACACTCGTAAAAGAGCGTGAAAACTTTGATCGTGACACGGCTACAAAGAAATCAGAGCAGGAATTTAAAGCCAACAGGGCGGCACTAGCCGACAGTTGGAATGAAAAGCTTGATCCCGCACGGGAGCGTTATCCCGATTTCCAAGACAAGGCTCAATCATTGATTGATTCGTTTAATGGAATTGATGCAAGCTATAGCGACTATCTGACGACGACTATCATGAGTTTGGAGTATGGTACAGACGTCTTGTACTACCTCGCCAACCATCCAGCAGAAGCCAAGAAGATCGTAGCAAACGGGCCGCAAAAAGCCACGGTTGCTTTAGGTCGTATCGAGGCACAGTTTGTGACGGAAGAAGAGGACAAATCAAAGATACGTCCTAAGGTCTCAAAGGCCCCTATTCCACCGGCTCGTCTCAACAAAGGAACGACGTCGGCACGTAGAGATACGCCTCCAGACACGGATGATCTTGACGCCTTTGCCGCTAAGTTTTTTAAGCGGAGGGGTTAACTCATATGAAAGGATAGCCTAAGTGGCTGTACAAGTCGATCAAGCCAAACTAGTTCTTAACTCGTTTGCTGCTATTTTCCAGAATAACCTAATCTCCAAGGACCTCGTGACTTGGAAGAAGTATAACGACGAAATGAGTGACCGTAACGGCTTGCTTATTGTCGAACAGGTCGGTCCCCGCTACCTGACTTCGCGCACGACTGCGGGTGTACAGGATCTCACCACGGGTGTGCAAGACACCGTCTTTGGTTCGGAGCAGTTCAAACTGCAAGACGTGTTTGGTGCATCAATGGGTTGGGGCGATTTTGTCAAGATTCGTGACATCGGAGAGGCCCGTGAAAGCGTCGCACTCAAGAATGCCGCGATGAACCTCGCAGAAACTATCGATGCCTACATCCTTGGTTTTTCAGCGCTAGCTTCTAACAACTGGACTGGTACGCCCGGCAACACAGTCGACACGTTCGACAAAGTCGCAAACGGCTATACCCGTATTAAAGAAGAAGGTGCCGACGACAGCGATCTCCGTGCCGTTCTAAACTACAGCGACAAGCAGGCACTTGCGTCTGCCATCGTAAGCAATAACGCCGCGCTTGCCGATCTTGGTGCAGGCATCTATCGTGAAGGCTTTACGGGCTCGGTTGCGGGTTTCCCGACGCTGTTTACTCAGCAGCTCCCGACGCTCATCACTGGTACTCGTACCAACGGTGCAGTCAACGGTGCCGCTCAGAATACCGACTATAAACTGGTTGCCACCTCAGGTGGTCCCGGCCAGTATATGTCGCAGCTTCTGATTGCCAACGGGTTTGGTGCCGCAGCGACGATTAGTGACGGTGAAGTCTTTACCATCGCTGGTGTCTTTGCCTACGACAACCGTTTGAAGGCGAGCCTCGGCCGTCTCCAGCAGTTCCGAGTAATCGGTAACTACGTCGCCGATGGTGCCGGTAACGTCGCTAACTTGCGTATCTTCCCAGCCATGATTGTTCCCGCCGTTGGTGCCTTTGGTACTCCGGCTAACAACACGAGCCATGCCACAGTAACGGCTGCACCGGCTAACGCCGCTGTCATCACGTTCTTGACGGCTGCTTCGACCGCTGTGAAGCCTCGTATCCTTATGAACAAGTCCGCAATTGTCTGCAACACCGCCGACCTCATCATCCCTGCAACGGGTGTGGCGTCGCGCAAAATGTTGACTCATGTGCCTTTGTCCATTCGTATGTGGCAGGACAGTCTGTTTGCTACTGGCGATCACCGTATCCGATTTGACGTCGCCATTACGGCGTCTGTCACGGATCGTCGTCGTATCGTCCGTATCAACGGCTAATTGTATAGGGGAGGGTTTAGGCTCTCCCCTTACTTTTCAAAGGAAATTAAATGTCGTTCGGTGCCGTCTCTATCCGTCATACCTCTCTTATTTGTCCGCTTAATACTGCGACGACTATTAGAGATTCTGCCGTAGGTGGGTTTCTTGCTATCACGACTGGAACTGTTACGCTTGATGCCATTAGTGGCACTGGCTCAGTAGTCAATATTTTTACGGCACTGCCAGTAACGGCAGGTCAGTGGACTTTCATACCGTTTCTACTTGGTTCTAACGGTGGCACATTTACGACTGCCGGTGGTGCCTCTGGTGTTCTAGCTGTTTAAGGATTGATATGACTTTAGTTTCTTCGATTCTTCTTGACGCCTATCGTGAAACTAACATCATTCCGATTGGGCAGACGCTATCGACAGACCAAAACGCAGAAGGTCTACGTCGTTTACAAACCATAATTCAATCTATGCTAGGTAATGAAGCCGGTGAAAACCTACAGCCTATGCCGCTAGGTCAGAACCAAATCGTCAATCCGTCTGGTTATCCTTGGTATTCAAACACGATTCCTGGCAACATTTTTATACCTGTCAATACCCGTGTAATGCTCAATCTTACTGGACCCGGTCAAGTCAACTTTAGTCCACGTCCTGACGACGGCGCCCGAATGGGTATCGTAGACGTCTCGTTTAATACCGGTACGTTTCCTTTTACAGTCGTAGGTAACGGTCGTTCTATCGAAGGTTACTCGTCTGTAGTTGTCAACACTAGCGGAACAATTCGCGAATGGTTTTATCGTGCCGATTTAGGTAACTGGGTCAAGGTTACGAACTTAACAATTACAAGCGACATGCCATTCCCCCCTGAGTTTGATGATCTTTTTATTACGATGCTAGCCGCTCGTATCAATCCACGTTATGGACAGCAACTAGACCAGCAGTCTCAAACTCAGTTGATGCGTGTCAGAACTCAATTCCGTTCACGCTATAAGCAGAGTGCTTCGGCTCCGTCAGAGAACGCACTGCTCTTCTTGTCGAATTATCATAAACTCTACGGACGTTATGCCAACCGTTCATTCGGCAACACCAGCGATTTCTTTAACACAGGGCAACCATTCTGATGCGCCATGAAGTAATACCGATAGAGTGGCCTGCATGGCGCTACGGTCCAAACGATCAGTCAGGTGTTTTTAATAACCCCTCTGAGGTACCGATGGGTTGGTCTAAGTATCCAAATACAGATAATTTTAAAGCTTCAGAAAATGAATGCTTCGATACAGAATCGTTACGTAAACAATGTGAAGACCAAGGCATCGAGATTAATCCTCAATGGCCTGACAAGCACATGGCTATTCTATTAGGCTTGGTACAACCGGAGGTATGACATGCCCGCTCTTCCTTTAGGTGAACAAGCCTACAAAAGAGATTACGCAAATGAACCAGAAATTCAAATGTTTAATCGTTTCTTTGAAACAAATCCGACTAATACGACTGATCAAAAAGCCCTTCTGGCTCGTCCAGGTTCTTCCGTATTAATTAACACAGGTGGCACCGGATTAAACCGTGGCTGCTTCTCAACTGCCGATCTGTTTAAAGGCGATTTGTTCTTTGTCATGGGCGCGTCGATGTATCGACTTCGTGCCGACGGGACATTAATTCCTATTGGAGGAACCGTATATGGAACCGGAAAGGCGTCTTTTGCCTTTAACATCGGCCCGTCTTATGCCAGACTTTTTGTTGCCGATGGCACCCTGCTTCAGTACTACGACGGCGGTTCTAAAGGCATAGGCGTACTTACTGCCTCTGCCGCTATTACTAACCAGATCATACAAGTAGGGCTTACGTACTACACATGGGCAGCCACTGTTACTGGTACCGCCACAGGTACTCTTGCACTTCCTTGGATTTGTAAACTAGGAGTAGACACCCCGACTTCGCTACAAAATATGGCAAACATGATTAACTTCGTAGGCGTCCGTGGTATCGACTTCTCGGTCAACCTAGGCGGTCAGAGTTCAAACGTCGTAGCTACCAATGCCGCCACTACACTTACGGTTACTAGTAAGTCAGATCTTGCTTCGGCTAATCTTCTTGCCACGACTGCGACGGGTACTGGGTTGGCTTGGGGAGCAACCACTGTTGTCGGAGCAGGCACTCACGTCTTGAAGGGCGTAGCCATGCCAGACGGCAAAGGCGCTCAGGCGGTTTGTCCGTTGTCGTCCTATGTCTTAGTCGCTATCGCTAATAGTGGCAGGTTCTATTGGCTACAGCCGGGAGCCACGATTATCAACGGTCTTGATTTTGCCTCGGCAGAGAGTCAACCGGATAACATCATCGATATGATTTCGACTGGTGATACCGCTTGGATTTTGTCAGGCAATAGCACTGAAGTCTGGTATGCCACAGGAAATATCGCTAACCCCTTCGCCCCTACGCAAGGTCGGGCATATTCACGAGGCATCATTCCCGGCACGTCTGTTCGAATCAAAGATCAAGTCGTAGCTGTCGGATCAGACAACATAGTCTATGCCATCGGCAGAGGAGTCCAAAGGATTTCACACCACGGCATAGAAGAACGAATCAGGACACAAATTAAAAGAGAGTCAGGACAGTAATGGCAACAATTCATATGGATAACGCCCAGATTTATGGGACGACTCCGTCTCTTCTGGATGGTATGTATGCCGATGCTCCTAACGCCAATCTTGGCGTAGTCGCAAACCTTTCGTGTTTTCAATTCAACCCTCTTGTTAATACAGATTGTTACATCCGTAAAATCCTTCCTACGACTAAGACGACTCTCTTAGTAGCCGGTCGTGTCAGGATGTCTCAGCTACCATCTGTCAATTTAAATAGTCCGCGACTACGAATAGTAGACGTCTTGAACACAGCAATCGCTACGCTTTGGGTAGATACTACCGGCCGTATCGTAATTTGTCAGGGTGAAGCCGGCGGAACCGAAGTGGCTCGTTCTGCCGCACCAATTCTTGTCGCCAACACTTGGCAGTTCATAGAATGTAAGTTCGTAATTGGTGCAGCCGGTGCAGGTTCTGTAGAAGTCCGTGTCAACGACTCGTCGGTTGGTGTCATCGTGGCTCCCGGCGTAACTATCGGTACTGTCAGCAATCCTATTGCTCAGGTAACTTACGGAGCCCGCTCAGGCGAAATCTCTAGTTATTGGACAGACGTCCATATCTGGGATACGGTAGGAACGCGTAATATCGATTTTCTTGGTGACGTCGCTATCACTACTCTCTGGCCTAATCAAGACGTCCAGACCGGTTGGACTCCGAATCCTCGTAAAAAACTTGGTACCGGAATTCTTCAGAATAGGACTTACGATCAGAACAACCAGCCTTCAGGGCTGTCTACTCCAGACAGTGCGTCGTTACGACTCGGTTCGAGTGATTATACCATAGAGACGTTTCTTCGTTGGGACAAGCTACCGACGTCTGCCAACCGTGTCACCATACTCGGTAAATGGTATGAACCGACAGATCAGAGGTCTTACGAGTTATCAAAATGTGGGCCGTCACTTAATGGAGGCAACCTTGAATTTAGAATTAGTACCGGCGGTACTGCTGGCACTGTCAGGACTCTATTTAGCATTCCTTGGAGCCCTGAGACTAATCGTTGGTATCATCTAGCAGTCGTTCGATCTTCTGGACAAACGATGTTTTTTATCGACGGTATCATGTATAACGTGCCTCAGACGGATGGCGTTGCATACTTTGATTCTACAGATTTTCTTACGATTGGTGTCAATCTCTACCAGTATTCAGTCGATCATCGGACCAATCCTAATACTTCATTGATGGGATGGTTTGATGAAACTCGCATATCTCGTATCGCACGTTACCTTGTCAACTTCGCCCCTACTACAATACCCTTTGGGCGAGACAGCGGGGGTGATCCTCAGTTTGCTAACGTCGCTCTTCTTCTTGGGTACGACAACCAGTCATTGAGTGATGAAAGTAGTTATAGCAGGACTATGTCGTCTATAGCTAGTCCGGGTTTTGGCGGCATCTGTATTCCTATCGTTGTCGACGACGGGTACTTTCAGTTCCAGACTATAAACCAAGAAGACACATTAATACCGGGTCCTCCTCGTGATGACACCAATATCTCTGCGTCGTTTTACTTCGCTAACGCCGTATTGACGCTGACATCTAACCCGTTAAATGCCGATACCATAACTATCAATGCCCGCGTTTATACCTTTAAAACGGTCTTAGCGGCAGCCTATGACGTCCTCATCGGTGCTAATATACAGGCGTCGTTGGCTAATCTAGCAGCCGCAATCAACCAAGACGTCGGATCAGGCACTCTCTATGGTGCAGGCACGGCAGTCAACACAGACGTAGTAGCCGGTCAGTTGCCTTCTCCTCAGATGCAGGTGACTGCTCTAATAGCCGGTACAACTGGTAATGCCATCACGGTAGCCAAATCTGGTGCCGGATCATGGAGCGCAGCCAATCTAACGGGAGGTGCAAATATCCCCGGTCCTTCGTCGTTCCGTCTGACTCGTCTGCCAGCAGGAGTGACGTCGGTTCGAAGTGTCATGGCGGTTACTCGGGCGTATAAGACCGAAGCCGGTCCAGCCACTATGAAAACTAACTTCGTAGGACCTGCCGGTGCAATCGTTCTAGGATCTACTAGGTCGTTGCCTACCGAAGCCCAGTATGGAACAGAAGTGTTTGAGACTGATCCAGATACAACTGGCGTCATCACTCCTTCGACTCTACTACAAGGCAGGATTCAATTCGACCGAATAACCTAAAGGTTTGATAGTGGCAGGCACTCCCAATAGAAAAGGCACTCCTCTTACTCAGGGTGCCGTATACGTAGCGAGAGTTACTGCAACCAAGACTGCCATAACTCAAGGCGAAGTATTGGTTGCGGCAAGACCTAAATCGTCTGCCGGAGCGAGAGTGAGTCAGGGTCCAGTTTTAATGGCTGCCCGGCCACTCTCGTCTCATCAAGAGCGTATAGTCCAAGCCGCGATGTTGGCGTCTGTTAATTCTCAAGGAAACCTAAGAGTGAGAGTATCACAAGCCGCCCTTTTGATAGCCACCAAAACAGGTGTTCCCGGTCAGTTGCGACAACGGGCATGGACATTTGATTTTGACGGCCATACTTTTTACGTTCTAGATCTTGCTCAAGAGGGCACTTGGCTGTATGACTTTACTACTCAAGAGTGGGCTAAATTTGAAACTCCCGGTTTTGGAGTCTGGAACATGCTCAATGGCTATGCCTGGGAAAGCAACAACATGGTTGTCGGCGGAGACAGCATTCAGCCAGTTCTTTACCGATTAGATCCCACTACCCATTTTGACGACGGATGGCGACCCATCCAATACATAGTGACTGGCGGTATCAGTACTGGTACTCGTGACAGCAAGAGCATTGATACGGTACGTCTGTCAGTTTCTGCCGGATATGAAACCGATCCAATGCCTACTATGATTATGAGGTTCTCAGACAACAACGCCGCTACGTGGTCTCAAGACTACCCATTCCCTCTCGTGGCTGGTATGTACAACCAAGTCGTGGAATGGAACTCTTTAGGACAAATTACTGTCCCGGGACGTGTATTTGAGTTTCGAGATCAAGGCGGCCTCGTCCGTATCGATTCAGCAACTATGCAGGTAGAAGGACAAGAGTAATGGCAAATAACAGTGCGCCATGGAACTGGCAAGTCCCCGTTGTCCAGATTTCAGACGGCACTGCTTCGTCAGAGTTTATTTACTGGTTGAATCAGCAGTTATCGACTTTTAAAGTCGCCAATGCTGCCGTTCCACAAACTAGGTCAATTTTGACTGGTCTTGGTTTATCGGGAGGAGGTGATCTCTCTGCGGATAGGACGATAGTCTTATCTGCCGTACTAGGCAATCTTACAGACATCGACGTATCTACTCCTCCGACCAACGGTCAGACTCTGACGTGGTCGTCTGCTACTAGCAAATGGAAGCCAGCCGCTGCCGGTGGTGCCCTAGAGGTGGATCAGAACGGCACTCTTGTTCTAGTCCCTGTCACTAAGATTAACTTCACTGGCGGAGGTGTCGCAGTAACGACTCCAATCGCCGGTCAAGTAAACGTCGCAATAGCAGGAGGAGGCGCTTCCTCGTCGATCTGGTCACCCCTGTCTAACGGGGACACGCCCGGCCCTGTATTAATCGACAACGGCGTCGGAGCCTGCGTCATAGTGGATATTTCTTAATGGCATCTGGACTATTAAAAGACTACGTCGGTCGTGGCCTTCTGGCTGCCCGGCCAGTTACCCCCACTCCTGCTACAGGCGTAGGTTCTTATTATTTTGCTACTGATGTAGAGTTGTTATACTCTTGGGATGGCGCTGTTTGGAGAACTGTTAGCATAGCTCAAGGCGGTACGGTTGGTCAAGTATTGACTAAAAATAGCAGCACTGACGGAGACATCAAATGGGCTGCCGGTGGTGGTGGGGGTAGTTCTAATCCATGGTGGTTTTCACCAGATGTAGCCGCTAACTTTCCGACTATTATATATAACGCAGCGGGAGGCACGCCATCTCCAACTATTGTAGATGACGCCAATCTTGGAACAGTCGCTACCTTTCAGAATTTGACGGGCGGCGGCACTATGGCGGGTATTTTCAAACCAAGAACATTCACTGGTGATTGGTCGTTAGATGCCCGTCTTAGCGTGCTGTCAAATCCTGGCAACTACGCCGGTGCGGGTCTTTGTATCCGTGATAGCGCGACAGGACGTTGCACAACTTTTGGTCCATTTTCTGATGGCAGCGGACAGACACCTACTACTATTGCAAGTACTCAATGGACTTTTGACACTGCTAGTAGCAGTTATAACAGCCATAATTTCAAAGAATACGGCCACATCAGCAGCATAAATGACCTATTCCTTAGGTTAAAATTTACACTATCGACTGGTTTTATTGAATTTTTAATTTCGGCAGATGGTAAAAATTTCCGAAGCATGTTTGGTTCGGGTGTTACTTATAACTCATGGACAGCGACGCCGAATCAAATCGGATTCTACCATCAAAACCAATTTTCTTCGACTCCTGATAACAATCAATTCGTGACGTGTGGTAGATGGGTAATGGTGGGATGACGCCTTCTTCTAAATGCGTATCACTGATACAAGAATATGAACAATGCCGTCTTACGGCTTATATGCCTACCAGTCATGACGTCCCGACTATTGGTTGGGGCTCTACCGGTAAAGACATCAAACTTGGTATGACGTGGACACAGGCTCAAGCCGATGCCCGTTTTGTCCATGACTTAGGAATTTTTGCGACAGAAGTCACTAACGACTTGACTGGCTCGACGACACAGAACCAATTCGACGCCCTCGTCTCATTCACGTATAACGAAGGCATCGGGAGATTGCAGGGTTCGCATTTACTGACTTATCACAACGTCGGTCTTTATGTCAGGGCTCAAAGTCAGTTTGCTCTTTGGGTTTATCAAGGACCTAACAAATTAAATGGTCTCGTGCGGCGTAGAGCCGAAGAAGCCAAATTATATGGGACGACATGATGCAGTGGCTATACAATCCAGACGGACGAAGGGCCGGAGCGTTTATGGCTTTGATGGGTGCGGCATTTCTTTTTACAATCTATGCAGCCACGGTTCTTTATATCGTTAGAGGCTCTATCGGGTTAGTTTTCTGGTTAGGTGTAGCCGCCCATCTCCAAATCGCCATCATCACAACAGGATTTATAGCTCTGTTCGTTAAGCGGACTCTGACTGTATCTAAAGAAGGCATAATAGTCAATGATATATCTAATGAAGCTATTACCGCTGTGGCTCAAGCTATCACCAATACTCCACAAAATACTACCTTATCTGTTGATTAGTACGGGAGTTTTTGCTCTATATTTAGCGGTAGACCATCGTGGTTACGACAGAGCTAGGACTAAGTATGTCGCAGACATTAATCAAATCAACAAAGATTACGAGTTGGCCGGAATCAAAAATAAGGCTGCTCAAGACGCTTATAATACAAAGAAAGAGACTGAATATGCTACAAAGGCTCAAACTGCTGACATTGCTTATTCTGGTCTCCGTGCCCAGTACGCTGCTAATTTCTTGCGCTACTCCCAAGATCAAGTACGTAGGTACAGTTCAAGTAGCCCCAAAATGGGTACTCCCAAGAGTGGTGACGGACCCAGTGGAAGTCCCGACTTTCGCCCAACCGAAATCACAATCTCCTACGACGACGCCTCCATCTGCATAGACAACACAGCAAGACTACAGGAGGTAAGAGATTGGGGTATATCCGTATTAGCAGAGACTCCGACAGTCTCCAATCCGTTGTTGACAAGTATCCCGATGAATTTGCGGGATGGACAGCCAAAGATTGGCTTGCAAGTCAAACTAACTTCGCTATTACCGACGGCTCCAACTGGGGGCTCTTTCACCGGCAAATAGACAAAATTTATACTGGACATTATTTCTTTACCAGTCGGGGCAAGGAAGCCAAAACACTTTCTAAAGAAATGCTGTCTTTGTTCTTCAGTCATACCGGAGCTTCTATTCTTAGAGGCTTGACACCAATAGAAAATCGTGCCGCTAGATGGATGTCTAGGCAAGTAGGTTTTAAAAGCCTAGGCGAAATCGATACGGACAACGGCCCGTGTGAATTATTTGTAATGACAAAGGATCAATAAATGGGTTTTCTTACGGGCAAACCGGCTACTTCTACTAGTAATAGTCAGTCTAATAGTCAAAGCACTCAAAGCTCTGCCGCCAATAACCAGTACTATCCTCAGGCCCAAACTACGTTTGGTGGAACCGCCGGACAGACTGGGGCGGCTACTGGAGCTATGGGCGCTCTTCTTGGTGTCGGCGGAGATCCCGCAGCTCAGAATGCCGCCTTCCAGAATTACAGGAATAGCACAGGCTATAACTTTCAGATGGATCAGGGTCAGCAAGCCATTGCTGGTTCACAGGCTGCCCGTGGTCTACTCGACTCAGGTTCTACAGCCAAGGCGCTTCTTAACTTCGGTCAAGGCCAAGCCGATAGCTCATTCAACAACTATCTCGGACATCTCCAAGGTCTCGCAGGAACCGGTATTCAGGCAGGTAATCTTATTGCCGGGACGGGTCAGCAGTCGAAATCGCAAGGTCAAAGCAATTCGACTTCGACGTCTACTGGACAACAGCAGGGTGGCAAGAAAGGTTTACTCGATTATGGAGCCGAAGCGGCAGGACATATCGCCGCTTCCGACAGACGACTCAAGAAAAATATTCAATGGGTCAGCCGACTTAAGAACGGACTCGATGTCTATACGTACGATTATATCAACGGCTCTGGCCCGCATACTGGTGTCATGGCCGATCAGGTTCGTGATGTCTTGCCTGATGCACTTGGTCCTATAATTGGTGGCTATATGACTGTCGATTACAGTAAGATTGGGGCATAACAATGAATCTTCATAACTTACTCTCTGGGATTGCAGACAGCTACGGCCTCGGCGGTCTCTTTAATAAGACCTTTCCGGGTCGTGATCCCAATGCCGATCCCAACGCCCCGCAAGGTCCTGACAACTACCTCATGAACGGTGCTATGCCCGGTGGTCCCGGTACTGTAGCTCCTCCGTATAATGTAGCCCCTCAGGCTCCTCAGACCCCTCAGGCTCCTGGTGGTGGCGTCACTGCTACGCCTGATCAAGAGATTCAAGTCACTGGTCAGCAGAACAACCCCGCCGTAGTGGCTGCACAGACTGACGGAGTCATGGAAGGCCGTGGAGTCCTCAATCGAGG
>LDNO01000009.1_pt1 | contig 28914 bp, 35 predicted proteins | sample 350531 | NCBI WGS metagenome assembly LDNO01 (sample SAMN03646987, study PRJNA283341) | glacier metagenome | biome: Glacier; material: cryoconite; isolation source: sample AB 0.2 micron filtrate containing viruses sediment from cryoconite holes | place: Svalbard: Ny-Alesund, Austre Broggerbreen...
CCGGACCCGAGTGCGCCGCCAGTTCCGCCTCCACTTCCGAATCAACAAACGCAGCCGCACGGCTTGCCTCCAGTGTGATGCATGAAAAACGGCAAAGTGATCTGCCAAGAATGTAACAAAACGATGGTTCAAGGGCGCAGGCCCACGAATCAGATTCACATCTCAAAATCGACGTGCAGTGAGTGTAAACAAATACTTGCGCGTTCAAAGTATAGAAAATTGGAGAAAATAGATGAGTGAAACAGGCGGAATGGAAGCGGGCGCAGGCGAAGCCTCAACGGGTGACGAAGGATTTGAAACCGAAGGGAAAGAATCACAAGCGGGAGTCGCGGGGTCTTCCAAGGGTCTTAGCGGACAAAGCCAAGCAAGCCTCAAAGCAGAAGTGATGGCGGAGCTTGGCGAGAGTGATATGGACCGAATGGTCACGCTCAAAGTCGACGGCAAAGAAGAGAAAATGACAGTGCGTGAGGCTTTGAAAGTCTCTCGTCTCGAGCGTGCGTCGCAAGCAAAGATGCAGGAAGCCGCTCAAGTTCAACGTCAGGCTCAACAACTTTTGCAGGTCGCAAAGTCTGATCCAAAACAGTTTTTCAAAATGACCGGCATGGACCCGTATGAGTTTGCAGAAAGCACGCTTGCCGAAAAGTACGAGATGATGCAGCTCTCTCCGCAAGAGCGCGAGCTTCGAGAATACAAGGCGCGCGAAGTTGAGCAGAAAAAACAAAACGAAGAATATCAAAAGCAAACGCAGGCCCGGCAATTTCAAGAGCAGACATCAAAAGTTCAAGGTGAGCTCGACAAAGAGATCGGTGAAGCTTGGAAAGAGTCAGGTTTACCGAGCGATAAATATTTTGCGGCACGAATTGCGAGCGAGATGTTGTCATCACTCGCTCAGAAAAAGGCCGGGTATCGTGAAGATACTTTACAAGCCAAGGATGCTGCTGCTATCGTGAAGGCCAAGTATCAAGCGGAAACTCGGCAAGTGTTGCAGTCCATTGGCAAAACCAATCCTGCGCAGCTTCAAGAGATTCTCGGCAATGATATTCTCAAGATACTGAGGGACTATGACGTGAAACGAGTCACCGGGAAATCGGCCTCATCACAAGGATCTCAGTCAAATCGCCCACCGAATGGTGCCAGCGGACAAAAAGCAAATGCAAGCAAAGCTCTAGGAGAACGCGAATGGGCGGACTTCTGGAAAAAACTTTAATCTAAAATCATCGCTCGCCTCTGATCTCGCAATGATCTGATGCTTTGAGCGGAAATAATTTATCGACCCTTCGTCACTTTGACGGCTCCAGACGGGTTTCAAAACTGGAGTTCTATAATGGCTGATGTAGTTGAGAATTTAAACTTGCTCGCAAAAGAAGTGTTCGGTGACAAAGGCGTCCCGGATCTGATTCCGGACGGCACCAAAATTCAAAAATCGATCCCTTTCTCTTCTGGCGAGAAAATGGGTCTCAAATTCGTTCAAACTGTTCGCCTCGCGTATCCAAATGGATTTACGCATGCTCGCGGTGACGGCACAGCGGGAGCGTTTACGTTCCAGAACGCAAAGCCTGGTACGCAAGGCCGCGCTGAGATGTTTGGTTTCCAAACTCTCCTTCGCGATCAAATGTCTTATGAGGATGCAGCGAAATTGACTGGCTCAAAAGAGGCTTTCAAATCGGGCGTTCAATTCTTCTATAAAGGTCTGCAAACTTCGATGCGCAAACGTATCGAAGCAGAAATGCTTTACGGTGGTCAAGGTCTCGGCGTCGTGTCGGCAGTCGCCACTTCCGGCGCGAACAAGCTGATCACTCTCACTGCTGCAACGCACGCTCCGGGCATCTGGTCGGGCATGGAGGGCATGGAAGTCGATGCATACAGCGGCGCGACTCTGATCAACACGCTTCTCCCACTCACACTCGTCTCCTATGATCCGGTAGCTCGTACAATCGTCGTGTCTGGTAACTCGACTGATTTGACGGCACTTGCAGCAGGGCATAACTTTTTCTATCGCGGCGCTTATGGTGCGGAGATGACTGGTATCGTCGGAATTTTGAACAACACTGGTTCGATTTTCAATATCGATGCAAGCGTATACGGTCTTTGGAAAGCAACTCAGTACGTTCCGACATCTGGCGCTTTGACTTTCTCGAAAGTGAAAAAAGCAATCGCTCTCGCAGTAGCTCGCGGTCTTGATGAGGACTTAGAGCTCTTCGTCAACCCACTCACTTGGGATGATTTGAACACTGATTTGTCAGCACTTCGCCGCACTGGCAAAGATGAAGTCAAAAAAGTTGAATTCGGATCTGAAGAGATCGTTTATCACTCGCAAAACGGAACGACCACGATCACTCCTTCGATGTATGTGAAAGAGGGAATTGCTCTTGGTCTTTGCAATCCATCGGACTACTGGAAGCGCCTCGGTGCTGCTGATGTGACTTTGAACGCTCCAGGCTTCGGCGGAGAGTTGTTCTTGCACCTTCCATCGCAGGCCGGTGTTGAGGCTCGCGCGTACACTCATCAAGCGGTGTTGTGTGAAGCTCCAGCGAAGCAGTTTATTATCTCGAATATCGTAAACACGACTTATTAAGTCGTTTTAGGCTGAGCGGTTCTCTCTATTGGGATGGGGAGAATCACTCGGCCTTTTTTCGTTTAAAATTAAAGGAGTTTACGAATGGCAAATGCTCAAACACTTATCACGATCTCTCACGACAAGGATCTCGCAAACGATCTGCGCGTGAAGTACATGACTCAGATCGCTTCAGCCGAGATTGAAGCAGCAATGCTTGAGAATCTCTTCGCGGCATTCGGAGTCGGCGCTCGAAACGGTTTGATCGTTGTCGATATGAACAACGGCGACCAAGGAACAGCATCAGGCACGATCACTCTCTCGGGTGTGAATACGGTCGGCGACACGGTTCTCTTAAATGGTGTGACACTGACTGCGGTTGCATCGGGCGCGACGGGTGCTCAGTTCAACGTAGGTGCTACCGCTACGATTCAAGCGGCGAACTTGGTTTTGGGCATCAATGGATGCGCAATCCCACTTGTGAGCGGAACGGTTGTCGCATCAAGCATCACGGGAATCGTGACTCTGACCGCATCTATTTCGGGTCAGGTCGGAAATGCTATCACGACTGCCAAAGGGGTAGACGCAGGATCGGTCATGACCGTATCTGGCGCCCGTCTCGCAGGCGGATCGGCACCGACTGCATCGAATCCCCTCACGTACCGCTTCGGAGTGTGACTTATGCCTAAAATGAAATTCGTCTCGGCAACGCCCGTCATCACGTCGGGCTCAGCCTATGCTACTGGACAAACGGTTGGCGGAGTTTTGGTTTTTAAAGGCGCTGCCGACGGCGGATTTAGCACGATTTACTCGATGGCTATCGCTGACGCATCAAACGCACAAGGTCCACTTGATCTGCTTTTGTTCAATCAACCGCTGACCTCGACGGTGACTGATAAAACCGCCGCGGCAATTAATTATGCCGACGCTCAAAACTGCGTCGGGGTGATTTCAACTCTTGCAGCGGACTACTCGACTCTGGGTTCAACCGCTGTCGCTGGAAAAAACGGAAAGCTGAGTTTGTTCATTGGGGTCGCTGGATCAGTCGATAACAATATCTACGGTGTCTTGGTCGCTCGCGGTGCCATCACGTACAGCGCAATCAATGCATTGACTGTCAGTATTTCGGCTGAAGTTCCACGTTGGGATTCATGAGGTTTCAAATGAAGCGCGCTTGCAGGATTTTCGGGCTTTTGCTTGCTCTCATGATTGCGATCCCGGTATTGGGATCGGTGGTCGTATCAGTAAACGGGTCAAACTACACGATCCCGCAAACGAATGAAAAAGGGTGGGGGACGAACGTCACCACCTGGATTCAAGCGATATCTGCGAACGCGCTCACTCCGATTGGTGGTCAATTCAGTTTGACCAATGATCTGGATTTCGGCGCAAGCTTCGGTCTTAAATCAGTCGTCTTCAAATCTCGATCTCTCAATGCCGCTGGCACTGGAATCTTCCGGCTCGCAAACACTGACTTGATTGGATTCAGAAATGTCGGAAACACTGCTGACTTGTTGTTTGGTGTCGGATCTGCTGATGGTCTTCTTTCTTATAACGGGATTGATCTCCTTAGCACTTCGCTCACTCAAACACTCTCGAACAAAACAATCTCGGGATCATCGAACACGCTCCTAAATATTCCGTATGCGTCGCTAAATGTGACGGGCTCAATTCTTAACTCTGATGTTTCAACAAGTGCCGCGATAGCGTACTCGAAGCTCAACCTCGCCTCTCAAATCAAAGACGCTGATATCTCTGGCACCGCTGCGATCACGCGAGGAAAGCTTGCGACGGGCACCGCAAACCAAGTCATCATCAATGATGTATCAGGCAATATTTCATCTGAGGCGACGCTTGCAAAATCTCGCGGCGGATCTGGCCAAGACAACACTTCTCTCACATTCCCATCGACTGGCGCGATTGCCACAACTTCAAACACTGAAACTTTCTCAAATAAGACTCTCACGTCGCCCACGATTTCGGGCTCGACCGTTTCGGACAATCTTGCGCTGACGAATGTCGCGACTCAAACGACGCCATCAGCGGGCATCACCAGAGTTTACGCGAAATCAGATAGCAATATTTACAAGCTCACATCATCAGGCGTCGAATCGCAGATCGGCTCCGGCAGCGGCGGCACAAAGAACTATCTCGGAACCGTCAACAACGTAAACGGTAACGGTGATTTCGAACTTAGTTCAACGACCGGATGGGGTCTCGGAACCGTTGGGGCTTTGACTAATGGATTGCCGACCGGAACTCCGACTTTCGGTTCAGGCGCAAACGCCGGAACGACTTTCACAACTGTCAACTCTGGTCAGCTCGGCGGAAACTACTCTGCAAATTTCGCATTCTCTGGGGTTTCGACCGTTGGAAACATGGTCGCATCGAACGCGTTTAACCTTGATATTGGTGATCGTGCGCGCGTTCTGAGCTTCAAATTTAACTATCTTGCAGCTTCGGGTACTGCGAATACAAACTTTTCGGGAACTAGTGCCAACACGTATTCGGTAGCAGTGTGGGACGTAACAAACAGCACTTGGATCTCCCAGAGCGGAAATTTTTGTACTACGCAGTCGTCAGGTTCGGCGGCCTGCACCGGAACATTCCAGACAAACTCTAATACCGCGTCGATGCGATTCGTTCTTTACAATGCGAATGCGACTCTTGGGGCCGCAAGTCTTTACGTCGACGACTTCAGTGTTGGTCCGCAAGTAACGGCGATTGGTGCTGTGGTTACTGACTGGGTAGCATACCCTCCAACTTTTACAGGCTTCGGTACACCAACGGGTGTAAAGTTTTATTCACGCCGCAATGGAGACAGTCTCGAAGTTCAGGGCTCGTTTACCTCGGGCACGTCTAGCACAACGCAAGCTCAAATCACTCTCGGATTTAATGGTGCCAATGGCAACGTCACCATTGATTCTGCAAAGCAGGGTAACCTCAACGTAGTCGGAACTGGTGTTCAGACCGCGGCTTCGGCAACCTTCTTTGACGTATCGGTATTAGGTACGGGCGGGTTGAACTATCTATTATTTGGAGCGCAAACGAGTGCGGCCAGTGCAACAAACCCAGCTACTGGCAGTAACATTGTAGCGACTGGTAACTTTTTAGGATTCACTGCAAAAGTCCCAATCGTGGGCTGGTCATCAAACGTACAGATGAGTAGTGATTCTTCGACGGCGGTTATTGCTGCAACAATAACCAACTCAACAACTCAAATTCTCGCAGCAAACACCTCAACAAAGGTTGTCTTTGGTTCTACGCCAACAATTGATACCGCTGGCGCTTGGAGTTCAGTAAACAATCGTTATACAGCGCCGGTTTCAGGAAACTACAGAATTACCACTTCCCTAATAACGGCGACCAGCCAAGCATTTGGAACCAACTCGATTCTTACTGGAACCATATATAAGAACGGTTCAAGCTATCTTGGGATTGCTTGGGTTACAGGCAACGGAACATACCAATTTATGGCGAACGGAAGTGCTACTATTCCGCTCAACGCTGGCGACTACGTTGAGATTTACGGTTTACAAAATACTGCTGGAAACGTAACGATAGGGCAAACGTCATACTTTGGTGTCGAACGTCTAAGTGGCCCCGCAGTCATCGCGCAGTCAGAGTCAGTCAACGCTCGATATACCAACACAGCGGGAACATCAGTCGGAGCATCGGCAGGTCTCATTCCGTTCGCTACAAAAGACTTCGACTCTCACTCAGCGTTTACAGGAACTCAGTACAATGTACCGGTCAGTGGCAAGATAAGCGTTACTGCATTTTTGACAACAGTCGCGACAGCGACCAGCGCAGGGCAACATCTAAATGTGTTTTTATACAAAAATGGTTCCCAATACACCACGCTCGGTTCGCAAAACTATCAAACCATCAACTCCGGATACTCGGTCGGCGGCAGCGATGAGATTCCGTGTAATGCGGGCGATTATCTTCAAATTTACGCAGCATCAGACACGGCTACTTCACTATATACAGGGGCTGGTTTCAGCCACGTAAGCTTCAAACGGATAGGAAATTAAATTTGAAACCCAATCCCTCAAGGAAGAGAGATTCAAATGCAAAAGAGAAAGGTTCGCACTCCGTTTAGCATCAACCACGCACTGGTGGGTGTCGTGATCACGATAGTCGGATTCATCGGCGGCGCGCTGATGAATGGCTTTGCGATCGCAGAAAACATGGCGACAAAACCTTATGTTGATCACTCGTTTGAGAATGCAAAGAAATATACGGACGATAGATCTACCGCAGTTCTAGAAAAAGCAATTGAGCATTCAGATGCAAACAGACAGCTCATGATGCTTCAGATGGAAAAGATGAATACCGAAGTGAAGACAAACCAGATTGAGATGACAACGAAAGTTGATTCGATATTGAGATCGGTTCAACAAATGAGCGACCACGCTTGGGATGAGCGTCGCGCGCAAGATAGAAAACGCGGACGACAAACCGAAAACTAGGAGAATTAATATGATGGAACACGACGACATTAAGGCAAGCGTATTGCAAGATCTGATCGAAAAACTGATGGAGATGAAAACTGGCGACGACAAGCCAGACATGCATGCCGACCCGATGGCTGATCACATGGCGGGAGCGATGGGAAAACCAAAAATGGGACTTCTCGCAATCGCAAAACCAGAGGGCGATGATGAGTCAGATCCACAAGACGAGAAAGACGATGCGCTCGAAGCACTTCTCGGCGGCAAGGGCGAGGCTGACGAAGAGTGCGAGCAAGATATGAAGAAACCGCTTGGCCAAAATGATTTCGCGATGATGAAAAGAAAGCAAATGGGGCTCTAAGTGCAATACTTAACTGAAGATCTACTCTCATCAATCAAGCTGCGTTCGATGGTTCCCATCTCGCAAGGTACGTTTCAAGACTCGGATCTTGTGCAGCTTGCCAATGAGGAGCTTCAGTTAAAACTCGTCTCCGATATTTTAAAGGAGCGCGAGAATTTCTTTCTGACTTCTCAAACGACGCCGATGCTAGCGAGCGTCGACACGTACAATCTCCCATCTCGCGCGATTGGCAACGCTTTGAAAAATGTTTGGTTTGTTGATCCTGCGGGAAATAGAACAAAGCTTGAGCAGCGTGATATCACGGACCTTGATATTTACGGCAGCAGCGGAACGCCCGACGGGTTTTATTTGAGAGGTGATCAGATCGTTTTGATGCCAAAACCGAGCGTCACGGGTGGATCAATTGAATTTGATTTCTTCGCTCGTCCGAACAGACTCGTTTTCACAACTTCTTGCGCAAAAATTATGACGATCGTAAACACGACCGGCCTCACAACATTCACGGTCGATACGGATCTTTCGTCAACACTGCCGGTCGGCTCACTCATTGACGTGATTCGAATGACGTCGCCGTTCGTCTTGTGGGGATATCAGGTCCCAATCGTTGCGATCACAGCGACTACAATTCAAGTCGCCTCAGGCCTTGTGAGTGATCAGGCCGGAAACGTCACGCCGATCTTCGGTGACTATATTGCAATGTCGGGTACTGCAAACATCGCGCAGGTGCCGCAAGAATTTCACTCAGTCCTAGCTCAAATGGTCGCAAACCGTCTGCTCTTAGGTCTCGGGGATATGCAGAAATACAATGTGGGCATGGAAACTCTCAAAGAGGATCGCATGAACGCACTCGCCTTGATTAAGAATCGAGTCGAGGCAAGTCCGATGAGAATCAATAGTCGCTCAGGGATGGTCGCTGCTTTCGCAAGACGGTGGTGAGAAGTGTTTGACCAAATAACCAAAGCTCTTGGCATCATAAGTTCATACAATCCTTTGACGACTGCGTCAGGCGGGCTCATTCGTGCGAACGATTGCGTTTGTCGCCGAGAGAACGTCTATGAGGATCGCCGTGGTTATCAAAAAGACGGCACGCTCGCAAACACCATCACTCAAATGCTATCCTATCAGGGTAAGGTCTTAGTCTCAAACGGCTCGATCATGTCAGTCGGCCCGAGCTCATATATCTCATACGCGGGGACCTATGTCGGTCCTTCCGGGCTCAAGATTCGATCGGCTGAGGCGGCATCAAATCTTTATTTCACGACATCGCTCGGCATCAAGGTTTTCACTGATGTCGCCGGAACTACCGCGCGTTCGGCGGGACTTCCGCGAATGCTCGACCCAAACGGCGCACTGAACTCTGGGCTGACAGGCTTTCTAGCAGGTAGCGCGCAAGTCGCGTATCGTTGCACCTTGATTCGAACTGACGCGAACAAAAACGTGATCACTGGATATCCGAGTCAAAGATTCTGGATATTGAACTCAGTTTTCACCGCGACCGGAATAACCTCAAACACCGTGACGACAACCGTCACGACTACCTCGGGCTCAAATCTGTTATCAAATGTCACGAGCTTTACTGGTATATCGGTTGGTCAAACGGTCACGGGGACCGGTATTCCCGCATCAACAACCGTTACGGCTGTTTCATCAAGTGCGATCTCAATTTCAAATAATGCAACGGCACCTGGCACTCTGATTTCAGTCACGTTCGCTGGCGCTGGAACGCCGAACCAAATCACCTCAGTCTCGTCAACCACGGGGCTCGTGGTGGGTCAGTCGGTGACGGGCGCGGGGATTCCACTCGGATCTCAGATCACTGCAATAGCGGGCTCGACAGTCACGATTTCAACCAACGCCACGGCGACGGCAAGTGGTGTCGCGCTCTCGTTTTTTGCGGCTCACAATATTGATTTGAGCATTTATCTGCCAGCCGAGGCGATTGCGGGAGATATCGTCAAGATTTTCAGGACTGCCCAGGTAACAGGTCTCACGACTGACTCCGCAGGCGACGAATGCGCGCTGATTTATCAATACACTCTCGCGAGCGCAGATATCTCGGCAGGCCTCATCTCGTTCACTGATTTGACGGTGGATGCATTGAGGGGTGAATCACTTTACACGAATGCATCTCAGCAGGGCATTTATCAGGCAAACGAGCGCCCGCCGGTATCGACCGACCTCGCCCTTTACAAGACATTCATGCTCTATGCGAACTGCCAGACAAAGCAGCGGCTCTTTTTCACGATTGTTGGAGTGACGGGACTGACCGGAAAAACTCTCACGATTGCAGGAACCGTTTACAATTTCGGCGCGACCGAGATCATCTCGGGTGCCGGTAGTCCGCAAGTAAAGATCGGCTCAACTGGCGTCACTGCGGCAGATATTGATTCGACCGCGCGATCTCTCATTCGGGTCATCAATCGCTATGCTGGGAATACGGCAGTTTACGCCTATTATCAGTCGGGTCCGTCAGATTTACCCGGTCAGATTCAGCTCGAGGAGCGCGGCATTGGCGCAAGCGCATTTGGCTATGCAGCCGGTGATGGGACGATCGTCTCCCTTTTCAGTCCGCAAGCTCCAATCAGTCCAGCGACCTCGACCAACACGACAAGCTCAAACCAAATTCAAGCGAATGCGGTCTACTATTCAAAGGACTCTCAGTTTGAGCATGTTCCCTCGCTCAACTACGTCCTTGTCGGAGCATCCAACAAGAAGATCTTGCGAGTCATCCCTCTCCGAAATTCAGCGATCATCATCAAAGAAGAGGGGATTTATCGCATCACGGGTGAGCAGCCGCAAAACTTCACGGTCACACCACTTGATTTGACGGTCTTCTGCAAATCCCGCGACTCGATCGCGTCACTTGCAAACCAAGTATTCATGCTCTCAAACCAAGGGGTCGTTTCGATCTCTGAAAACGGCGTGCAGGTCATCTCTCGAGTGATTGCAAACTTAGTGACACCACTTCTCCAGAATCCAAATCTTGCAACGCTCACAAGCGGCGCGGGATACGAGTCGGAAGGGTGGTATCTTTTATCGACCATCACCAATTCGACCGACTCAACTCCAAATCAGACTCTCGTCTATTCGATTTACACTAAAACATGGGTGCGCTGGACCTATGCTTTTGCAGCAGCACTTGTTGAGCCGATCTCTGACAGGCTCTATTTTGCAAAGCCAAATTCAACAATCGTCTATGCTGAGAGAAAGTCATTCACCGATAGCGACTACGCAGACCCAGAGCTGACGATCACAATTGCGAGCATCGCAAATAACAAAGTGACGATATCATCCGCGACCGCTCCACTCATCGGTTGGGCGATTGCGCAGAATGGGACCACGATCCCAATCTCGAAAGTGATCACCAACAACACGAATCCGGTGACGTATACTTTGAGCCTATTGAACAACCCTCCAGGGACGTGGATATCGGGCGCGGCTCTCATGTATCCGGCGGTCGGCATGGATATCGAATATTTGCCGTGGACTCACGACAATGCGGGATCAATGAAACAGGTTCGCATCTTTAAAATCTTGGTCGATACCATCGGCGGATCATCATCAGAGACATCACTTATCGCGACCTTTCACTCAAACTTTGATGATGCAGTCGAGAGCGTAGTTCTCTCAAATCCAGGGTCAGGTTGGGGATCATCTTGGGGATCAATCCCATGGGGTGGAGGCGGAGCTTCATACGGATATCCGACCTATGTCCCGCGAAACAAGCAATATTGCACAAGACTCATGGTTGGGATTCAGCATCCGAATGCGCTCGAGAGAGTCTCGGTGCTCGGGTGTGCTTTTGAATTTGAAGACGTATCAGGAGTCATCGGGCGATGAAAATAGATGTCGTCAAAACGATTCGAATTGATGATCTGAAAAACGCAGGCGGTGACATCCCAGCTTGGGTTGATCCACTCTTGTCACAGCTCAATTCTTTCATTGAGAACGTGGGGAAGGCTCTCCAGGCCAATCTCACCTTTCAAGACAATGTTCTTTGCAAGGTGAACACTCAAACCCTCACTCATGGTGTAGAGCTCGAGATCAATCCGAATACAAAAATCAAAGTGTTCGGCGTGATCCCGATTGATTCAAGCGGAACACCGATTGATCAGTTTGGATGGACGAGAAAAGCGAATGGAAATATCGGCGTCACTGCTTATTTCAACGCAGGGACATCAACAACAACCGTCAAGTGCACAACTTTGATTCTTTTGGGGTGATCTAAATGGCATACGTCGACAACAACAATTTAATTGATCCAGACAAAATGAATCAAGGCCAAGGCTCGCAGATGGGCCAAAGCGGAATGCAAACGGGTGGTTCTTCTGACTCGGGCATTGTAACTGGCGGCGGCGGCGCAAGCGGCGGAACGGGCGCGTCGGCAGGTGCGACCGGCGCAAGCGGCGGAACGGGCGGCTCAAACGGTTGGACTAATATTCAATCGTATATCAACGCAAACGCTGGCGACACCGGTAGCTCTCAGTTTTTGAACGACAAGGTGGGATCTCAGTTTAATAAAGAACAAGGCCAGCTCGACTCGCAGGCCTCACAGGCTCAGTCCCAAGGAGATTCTCAAGCCCAGTCTGAAAAAGATTATTCGACCAAGGCAGCGTCGAAGCTTTCAGATCTCGGGAATAACTATAGCTATGGTCAAGATCTCACCGGACAAAATGACGCTTATAAGCAAGGCGTTTCGGGATTTCAGAGCGCATATAATGGAGCGTACACAGCTCCCAAGAATTTCTCTTATGGAATGGGTGCTGACACGTCAAACGCCGGTGCGAATCTGCAAAACGATTCCGGTTTCGGTCAGATGATGGGAAATATTTATAATCAAAAATCTGGCGGTCAGCTTTCGTCGGGTTCGCAGACCCTTCAAAATCAGCTTGATGTGAATAACTCATCCCTAAACGACACTCGCCAAAATTTACTCTCGCAGTACGCGAATCTTGGAAGCTATGCCAACAAAAAGGTGACTGATACCAATAATGCTCTCGCGCAAGACTCGAAAACTTACGGGGACTCGCAAGGTGCACTCAAAGACTACGTGAACAATCAGGGCAATACGCTTGCGGGCTCAGTGCAAAACCAAGAGGCCAACGCTAAGACCGACTTCGCAAATACTTATAATGGGAAGAGTGGACTTGAAAATTCTGCTTATCTTGATTCGATCCGAGATGATGCTGGCTGGTTTCTCACGCACAGCCATGACGGATTGCCGCTGATGAACGCCCAGGTAAACAGTGGAAACGCGAGTCAAAATGCATCTTGGGCATCGCTTCAGAATGAAATTGGAGTGCAGAACGGTCAGCCCGCATACACAAGCGAGGAAGGCCAGCACTACAGAGATCAATCTGGAACCAATCTCGCTGCGCTAAATAAATTTTATGCGGATCAAAACAATCAATATGCAAATACAGCCGACCCTCAAAAGCGGCAATGGAACTCAATTCAAGATATTTTAAATTCGGGCGCGGCGGCTAAGGCTCAGGGCTTTCAAGTAGCTCCTGGCTCGGCGGGAACAATTATCGGCGGCGGCAAGGGCGGCGCTACTAAAAGATAGGATGATTTATGGGATGGTTTGATAATAACGACCAACAAGCAATAGATGCGATAAAGCAAAACGCTTCTATGATGAATGGAATTCAGGTCCCAACGGAAAAGTGGGACCCGATCCAGGCTCAGACATACGCGCCTGAAACCGCTCAGTCTCAAGCAATCAATGAGGACCCAAATACAATCTCAGCCCAGCGATCAGCACTCACGCAGATGGCGGGACTTGCTCAAAACGGTTTGAGCGATGTCGATCAGGCGGGTTATGCGAAAGCCCGCCAAGAGGCTGGTCAGATTCAAAACTCTGGCACTCAAGCGGCACTTGCAAACGCACAAGCTCGCGGAGCGTCTGGATCTGGAATGGAATTTGCGATGCGCGAGATGGCAAATCAAAACGCCTCAAACTCTGCCGGAACCGCAGGGCTACAACAAGCCGCAGATTCCGCTCGTCAGCGGGCGATGTACGCTCAGGCCTATGGAAATCAGCTTGGTCAGATGCGTGGTCAGGACTACCAGGCGAAATCGGCAAACGCGAACATCGTAAATCAGTTTAATCAGTCAAACACTGCGGCACGGAACTATGCAAATCAGTATAACGGCCAGAATCTTCAGAGCTTGCAGGCGCAGAACCAACAAGGCGCAAACAACGCAGCTCAATCGAATTTTAACAATCAGCAGTCCAAAGTGAATGGTATAGCAGGAGCAAACCAACAAACTGCTCAGGCGTATGCTGCACAAGGTGCTGCGAATCAGTCAACGACCAACGCGTTGATCGGGGTTGGCGCGAACTATCTGACCTATGGTGCCTATGGTGCAGCCAAAAAACAGAATGGGGACGACTGATGCCATATCTTCCCTACAATAATGATGATCGACTAGCCGAATTAGGGGCTCAAGGTATTCCAACGCCATCCATCGAGGATGATTCGACCCCAGCCCCATCGGCACGAATTCAGTCTGCCGCAGTGCCAGATCCGAAGATTTCAAATGAACCGTTTTCAATGCCAGCTCGAGCGCCGATCGCTGCTCCAGATTTATTGAGCGGGAAAGAGATTGCAGACCAAAGAGACAGTCAAGACCGCTCAAAACGTCTCGGAATGCTGGTTGGATCAATCGGCGATCAACTCTCTGGCATTCAAACTTTCGGGAATATTTATTCGGGACATTTAAATCAAAAATCTGATTCTGGCGCTAGGCTTGCTCAAAATTTAAATTCGGCGATGGTCGATCCGGCGCAGAGACAAGCTCAGATATATTCCATGTACAAGCAAGCGATCGACAATCAAAGTACCCAAACGCAATTCGCGCAGAATGAAGCATTGAAAGACCCGAGATCGACTCAGTCGAAATCGCTCAAAGCACTATACGGAAAATATGACCTCGATGTTTCGCCAGAAGACTCCGGCGCAAGCCTCCAGACAAAGTATGGACCGATCTCGGATGTCATTTCATCTGCGCGCGATCAAGACAACGCTCTCGAGCTCGCTGAAGAAAAAAACAAAGGTACATTCGCCGTGGCACAAGAGCGAGGTGACACTCAAAAAATGCTTAGAGACCAAATGAATGGTCAAAGAGCAGACACGAGAGATGCAAAACAAACCGAAGCTCAAGGGAAAGCATATACCGACTTGCGGGCAAAACTCGAGGCGGCGAGATCAAACCCTCTGGTCCAACAATCGATGAGAAACAAACTCGCAGCGCAAAACGCACTGGCGATGGTTGACGGGAAAGATCCAAACTCGCTTTCAAACCAGCAGATTGCTCTCTTTAGCGATGAGCTTGCTAAAATTGCGACCGGCGGGATTCCCGGCGAGCACGGCGTTCAAATGCTCATGCCGGATTCTTCGGCATCGCGGATTGCAAAACTTCAGTCGTTCTTTGCGAACAAGCCCGAGCCAGCTCAAGCGGGCGCGTTTTTGAAAGATAACATCTCTTATTTGAAAGAATTGAAGACGAACTCGGAGAAAAACATTTCCGATTATCAAGGCAATATTGCAAAAGGATATCGCGGTCGCGTTCGGCCCGAAGACTATCAGGAGGCTCAGACTGATTATAGCCTCGGAGCACCTTCAGAGCAGAAACAGGCATCTCCAAGCCAAATGCCGAGCCAGATGAATCAGCTCTCGCCAAAAGATCAAGCGACGGTTGATCCCTACGCAAAGCTCGGTATTGATCACTCTGCAATGAGCGACGTTCAAAAGTCTGCCGTACAAAACATGGCGAGAATGGAACTCATCAAGCGACAAAAAGCAAAAGTCGCTGGGCAATAGGGGATAATATGGCGGGACCTGATTTTTCAAAACTGTCTGATGATGAGCTTGCTCAGATGGCAAGCGGTACGCCAGCGAAAGCGGCTCCGAGCGCAAGCTCTCCAGATTTTTCAAAACTTTCTGATGCAGAACTTTCGCAGATGGCGAGCGGTAAAGCCGCGTACCAAGCGCCGCAAGCTCCAAGTTCATCAAATGCATTTCTTTCGCATGTCGCGGCTGGCGGGACTTTCGGTTTTGATGATGAAATCGGCGGAGCCCTAGGCGCTGCTGGGCGAGTTGTCGGGATTGATGGCCTCGGCGGTCAAATCAAAAACATGCATTTCAATCCAGATGGGCCAACGCTAAATCCAGATAAAATCAAAAATGCATACACGCAAGATCGCGACTCACTTAGAAACCTCAAATCAATGGGCTCAGATGAGCATCCGTTGATCAGCGGTGCGGGAGATCTTGCTGGCGGGATTTTGAATCCAGCATTCGGAGTCGGCGCAAAAGCTGCAAAGGCGGTTGGAACCGCTGGCGCAGCGGCGCTCGGTGGTGGTCGAGCCGCAACGATGGGAGCAGGACTTGTGTCAGCCGCTGGACTTGGAGCCGGAATCGGCGGAGCGCAAGGATTCGGTGACTCGCAAGCGACCGATGCTCAAGGAATGATGAGCGACGCAAAACGTGGTGCCGAGTTCGGAGCCGCCGTTGGATCGACACTGCATGCCGCTGCGCCAGTCATTGCGCCGGTCGTTGGAAAAGTGTTCTCGAAGGCCGGGGACGTTGGAAAATCAATCGGCAAAAAAGCGATGTCCGTTCTTCTTGGTCCGAGTGGTGAGGCAATCGACGCATATCTTGAAAATCCCAATGCGATTAGAAATGCGCCGTCCGTTGAGGCAATCAAGGATGGAATCGACGCTAAGATGTCGGGACTTTTCAGCGCGGTAGATGATGCAAGCCTCAGCCATACCGAGGCGAAAGAGTCGTTGAAATCGATTGAACAACAAGTTCGAGATCACACTGGCCAGACGAACTTCAAATTCAAGATCAACGCGGCTGATACTTCTCAACAACTGGAGCAAGCGCAAAATCAACTCGATCAAGCGTTCCAAGCTCACAAAGCGGAACTCGCAGCGACTCCGCATCCAGTGGAAATGGCGAATGATATTCACGACTCGATTGCGGATCTGAAATCTCAAATCGGTCGAGGATCTCAGGAGTCGTACAGCATTCTCGATAATGATCCGAAAGCATACAGCGTGCGCGGAGCCGGTCGAGTTCTCAGATCGATGGCTGATGCTATGAATATTCAACCGTATGGCGCTGATGGCGCGCTGACCGAGGCTGGATCAGCAGCGAGAGGAGCGCCCGCGACTTCGCAAACCGCTGGCGTGCAATCTGAGTTTCACCGCATGGCTGACTATTTGGAAAATACGCCCGAGAAGATTCCAGCTCGCGAGGTTAAAAAAATTCTCCAGCAGCTCGACGACACAAATAAGGCGCAGTATGGCCAGCCTGGTTTCGATTCTCGAATTGGAGCGGCAACTAAGATGGTTCGCGGAACGATTGACAGTGCTATCAAGGCAGAAAATCCAGAATACGCTGAGAAAATGCAAGAAGTGGCCCGGAAGACCGGACTTCTCAGCGGCGCGATCGACCGCTTCGGTGATCCGAGATCAGCGCTTTCGAAATTGAATGGAATCGCATCACAAACGGCAGGACCCGACCAAGCCTTGCTTTCTCAACTCGGTCAAGAGACTGGGCGTGATTTCGAATCTCCGGTTCAGAAATACCTCGATGCTCAATCTCGCTTGAAAGGCGCAACGAAAGGCGCGTTGCCTCAAACACAAGCGGTTGAAAGTGCTCAATCTAAACTTGATCAAATGAGAAGGCCCGAATTTCTCCCGCAAATGCAAACTGATGCTCTAAATGAGTCTGGCTTAGGTCAGCGTCAACTCGGAGCTGAAAATCAAGTCGCACTCACGGGATCAAACCTAGATCGCGCAAACGAGAGCCTCGAGCCGTTCAAACGATTCGGTCAAGGGCAGTCACAAAACGCAGTCAGCGGGCTATTGAAAAACCCTGGAAAAGAAAGCATTGAATTGCGACGCGGGATGCAGGCACTATCCGACCAAGGCGGGGTTGATTTCACCGGACAAATTGAAAACCGCAGGCTTGCAAATCAGTTTGAAAAGAATAACACGAACGGATCTCGCAATGCGGTGATGTTCGGCGCGGCGGGAGCTGCGACTGGGCATTTCCTTCCTATACCGGGCGGATCAGTGATCGGCGGCGCGATCGGCGCACAGCTTGGAGGGGCCATTGATAAATCTGGTCCTCAAATGGCTCAATCGCTACTCGACACTTCTTTGAAGGCTCGGCGCGTGACGGAATATCTTAAGAGTATGCCAAAGTTCGCGGAGATGGCTCAAAAGAATCCTCCAGCGTTTCAGGCCGCAGTGCAGTCATTTTCTCAGCGATTCGATAGTGGTGGAAAAATCCCAAAAGCCGCAAGCGGAGATGACAACTCTCACGATTCTCATTCGACCTCGCAATACAACGCAACGCCGGAAGCGCCTGAACAGAGCCAGCAGAAGTTCATTTCAGGCAATTGATCGAGAAATCTAATCTTTCGCCCGATTGACCAAAATAGTGTTTTCGCTTAGCCTTTTGACTCACACCTAAGCCCACCGCAATGGGCGATCTCAGGCTCCTCAAACCAAATTGAGGAGCTTTCTTATGGAAATCGTTCAAGGCCAAGTCGGTCCAGAAGCAAAATATGATGTCGCATTCACTGGCGGAAAGCTTCTAGTTACTGCTGCTTATGCAGGTGCTGAGGCTGGTGCCACACTCGCATTCCATATCGATAGCGATGCTCTCCTCGACAAGCTCGCGGCGGCAATCCCAGGCACGCTTGCGCCTGAAATTATCGCGCTCGTTAAAATCGCTCTCAAGGCGGTTTAATCGTGCCAGCTTTTCTCATTCCAATTATCACGAGTTTTCTCGAATGGCTGGCTGAGAAAGGCTTTGTGATTTGGCAAAAAGAAAAAGCCAAATCAGATGCAGATAAAGCAATTGATAAAAAAACCCAAGATGAAGCGCAGGCAATTAAACAAGCGAAAGACGATGAGGCTTTTGATGAAGCTGCTAAAAAAGCTCTTTCCCGCGATTAGTATCGCACTCGTTGCCTGCGCGTCAGTTCCTCCCCCGCAAGGGGAGGCTTGCGTTGCAAACGTCAGATCGAACTACAACTTGTGTTTCGACATGACAAAAGATTTCGACTCAAATGGGAGCGTGCTTGCCACATCAAAAGGCATTCGTCGTCCTCTCGATTTCCAAAACAGAATCAATTTCGATCCCGACTCGTATGCATCTCTCAAGGCCTATCTTTTGAAGATACGTGATCGGTGCAAAAGTGGTGGTTGCCAGTGAGTTTTAAAATTATCCCAGCCAGTGGTCCGACCGTGAAGGGTCTTGATATTTATTATCGCAATTCAGTTGAGAACTTCGTTGCGCTATCAGAGCAGGGTTATAAATTCCTTTTTCACAAGGCGAGCGAAGGGCTGACGTTCGTTGATCCCAAGATGAGACTGCGCTGGCCAAAGATTCGCGCAGCTTTTCCAGTTGTGGGACTGTATCACTATTTTCATCCCGGAATGGATCCGCTCAAACAGGCTCAGCATTTCGTTGACTGCGTGAAGCCAGTATTTGAGCACGACGTGATGTTGTGGTGCGATTGGGAAACGATTGATGGACTACCAAGCGCATTAGATCGAGAACGCGGACTTGCTTTTTTGAAAGAAGTCGAAAGACTCATCGGAAAAAAGCCAGGGATCTACTCCGGACCTTACTTCTTGCAAGCTCTGGCGCTCGATTCGCGTTTTGCTTCATACTCGCTTTGGATCGCGGAATATTCAGTGTCAGCACCTAAAATACCAGCACCATTTGCAGGCTGGAAATTCTGGCAGACGGGCGACAACGGGATTGATCAAGACGTTTTTAACGGCACGATTGATGAATTGAAAGCTCTGGCATCTCTCTAAATGTAGTCATAATTAACCGGCAGAATTCTGCCAGTGTCAGCCATACGTCTTGGCTAAATCTTAATGGTTTAGTCTCAACTTAGCCCTAATGCCGACATATCTGATGCCGATCAAATCATCATGAAACTGACAAACTTTGAGACGGGTGCTTATATGTACGACAAGGCTCTTGTGACTACTTTGCGGACCGCTTTGGTTTTGATTCGAAAGCTTTTGAATCAGATTGAGAATCTTGCTCAAGAGACTCGGCATAGGCCATGGCCTCATCAAGAGCGCCGGGTTTCAGAACGGCGAGGGCTGCCTCTACTGCCATCTCAATCAACTCGGGCTCTCTTGTTTCTGAGAAGGCCGAACGCAAGCGATCGGGAATGACCTCCAGCTCTTCATGCAAAGCCTGGATGGTTTTCATCAGTCCAGATGAAGTGGGCGTCAGTGAACCCGGATTAGTGACTATTTGGCTTGCGAATAATTCGCCCGGGTCGATTCCAAAAGCCATTGAAATCGAGGCGATAATTTCGGCTGAAATTGCATATTCCCCTCGCTCGATGCGACTCAGTATAGACTGCGTAACGCCGATCCTTTTGGCTGTCTCAAGCTGAGTCATTTGGTTCGAGGTTCTGAGCGACTTCAAACGCATTCCAAGTCGATTTGAGACAACCCCGGCATCAATTAAAGCCCTCACAAGAATATTCCTTGACGTGATAGCCCTATTGGGAATATTATAGATCCATGATCACAGACGAGTTGATAACCCAGTTTGCAGCGAGAATTATTAAAGCCGGTATTTCTCAGGCTGACGTAGCCAGGAAACTTGGCGTAGGTGCCACTCATTTGAATCAAATTCTCCGTGGTCGGCGAAAACCCTCCCTCGAGCTTCTTGAGAAGATGGTCGAGTTTGGGCGCTCGTTGAAAGCAGCCGGATAGCTTCATATCTCTCCCAAGAATAGTCGGGAGCTCAGCGTTTTCAATCGTTTGTTTTATCAGATTTTCGTCGAATCCGGAGATCAAGGCCGAACTGCGAGTAAATCTCGATAGTTGTTGAGTATTTTTTTCAAATTCAGGGCTCAAAAGGGCCCGGACCAAGGATGGTTGCTCTGGCCTCGAAACTGGAGACATCAGGTTCAACACCTGACCGGGCTATCAAAACGTAACACGAGGAGAACGGTGTGCGCCCAATTAATCGTGCGATCAGAAAAGAAAGCTGGAGAAAACTATGAATAATGTGATGCCGATAGTGAGCGCAGACGTAATCGAAAAAGTGTTAGTCAGTGGTGATCTTTCAAAGCTCACGCCCGAGCAGCGGCTTTCATATATAAAGGCCGTTTGCGATTCCGTTGGACTGAATCCGCTCACTCGTCCGCTGGAATACATCACGTTGAATGGAAAGCTGACGCTTTACGCGAAACGGGATGCGACTGATCAATTTCGCAAGCGCGATAATGTATCGATCAGAATCACATCTCGCGAGGTGATCAATGGCGTTTACGTGGTGACGGCGCAGGCCTCTATGCCAGATGGAAGATGCGATGAGAGCACCGGAGCAGTGTTCATCGATGGCTTGAAAGGTGAATTGCTCGCGAACGCCTATTTAAAATGCGAAACCAAAGCAAAACGTCGCGTGACGCTTTCAATTTGCGGACTAGGTATGCTCGATGAAACGGAAGTCGAAAGCGTGCAGGCAAACGCGCAGCAAACCGAAGCGGCAAAACTTCAAAGAGCCGTCGAGTTACTCGACCCAGTTGACCCGGGCGAATACGTGGTCCCATTCGGACAAAAGTTTAAAGGTCAAAAAATTAAAGATACCGACATGTTTGAACTGAACGGCTACATCGACTGGCTCGTTAAACAGGCAAAGGCCAAAGGCGTTCCAATATCGGGACAAGTCGAAGAGTTCTTCAACGCCGCTGATGCGTTTTTGAAATCTCGCGAGGTGAAAAGATGAGTCATTCTAAAACTGTTCGTTTCGCCCTCTCTGTCGACGGCATCAAGTGCGATGATATCGAATTCGATATCGTAGACGGTCAAATCAGAAAATGTTTTTTCGACGGCACCAATCTCAAGGAATGGTCTCACAATGCATCCTGGTTCAACGCAATTGTGAGTCTTTGCGGTGGAGAGAATGAAATCCTATCGCGCTCGGGTGATCCGGTTGACGACATTCAAGAACACAAGGACAGAAGAGCAATATGACCAAACTATCGGAGGTGCTTTGCGTGGATGACAACAACGAAATTCGGAGTCGCTGGGATATTCGAGGAATCTTTGATGAGGTCTTTGGTGGTCACACTTTGCAAACGAATGCGCTCGAGCCATTTATAAAAAAGATGAACGAAGAACAAGAGGAGTGCCTCCACGGGGACATTCCAGAATGCGGTCATTGCATTGATTGCGGAAAGAATTTGAGGGAATGATGGGCGCAGAAAAACAGCCGATGAGTTTAGATGAAAGACTTTGGACGGTCGAGGAGGTCGCAGAGTTTTTAGGTCTAGGGCGAACCGCAGTATATAAACTTGTATCTATGAAGCAAATTCCGAACGTGAGAGTTCTAAATAAACTGCGATTCATTCCGGAGCAAATGCGAGCATGGGCAAAGAAAAAGTCTCAGACAAACTAGTGTGGGCATCGACTTCTGATGCGAGAATCAAGCGCCGATATAACGGTCAGCTTTACGCTCGTTTCACGAAAGTCGGGATTCGAATTGAGCAACGCTTGCACGAGACGAGTCTTGGTGCTGCGAAAAAGGCTTGTGATGGCATTGAGATTCTCATCGCCGAGAATCGCAATCTCACGCCCGTTGAAATTGCCGAAAAGATAAAACAGATGTTTGGGAAAGAGGCTGAACGTGGAGATGCTCCCGTTTTGCTCGGTGAATACTGGCCTAAGTTTATCGCGTTCCGCAAAGAGGGCTCGAAAATTCACAAGTACACGCCGTGGCGACCGAAAACCCTCAAAGAATATGAGGCGTTTTGGATTCGCTCGTTTGAACCATTCTGGGCAAATAAGCTCCCGACCGAGATCGGCGCAAGCTGGCAAGGTTTCATCGAGGCCGAGAGAAAGCGTTCGAACAAGGGGAGTGACCTCAAGTTCGTGAATCACAAAAAGTATTTCGACGGCTTCATGAGCTACCTCGTGAAAATGGATGTCTTGCCAAAAAAACAATTGATTTGGAATCCAGACCCGGACGTTGATCAAGACGGTGAGGAGATTGACGGCAATGGGATTGTCATTCCAGATCCAATTCTCAAGGTCATGCTTGAGGCATCAAGTGGGGTTTTCGGCCTATATATCGCACTCGGAATCACGACAGGGATGCGGTCTAGCGAGATGACACAACTGAAAGTGAACCGGCTGGACCTTGCAAACCTTTGCGTTCGCTTGCGGCCCATTGACGTGAAAACCGGTTCCAAGACCAAAAAAGGGCGCGTGATTCCGCTCCAGGAATCGGTCGTGGCGATGATCCGGCATCAATTGAGTCAGCATCCGGGGGCGGAATTTCTCTTCCCTAATCTCCGGGATGAGGCTCGACCAATGTCGACAACTGGATTTAATCGGTCATGGAATGAGCTTCGCGAGATCCTCGACTTGCCGATCACGCCTCACGACATGCGCCACACGTTCGCCACGAAGATCTTCTCTCAACCCAACGTCAACCCCTCGCTCTCATGCAAGGCGCTCGGCATGGGCATGTTAACGGCAGAAAAACACTACATCCATTTCGATGAAACGCACCTGCGAATTGTCGCTGACAACTTTAGAATTGAGGACTGATGTGATAAGCTGAATTGGTCTCGGGGGAGATGGACTAGATTTGAGCTGAGGATTTTGTCCCAGCATAGTCCCAGAACGAAAAGATATGATCCGAGCAACTGCGAACGACGGCGAATAGATGAGAGATGAGTCTCTCTATAGGAATGAAAACTCCTTCTAAGCCGTAGGTCGCTGGTTCGAATCCAGCCGGAGTCACCAATCATTTCAATGGTTTAGGCCGATCTATCCTTTTCGCATTTCTGAAATAGTCCCAGCCCAGTCCCAGCGTTTTCAAATCAGTCCCCGCAACGGGGGGGCTTGAGTGGCAAAAAGATTTACCGACACCGATAAATGGAAGCGGCCTTGGTTCGTTTCTCTGGACCTCTGCGCTCGGTTCACTTGGTTGTACCTTCTCGACTCTTGCGATAACCGCGGAGTTTGGATCGCAAATTTCAAACTTGCGTCGTTTCAACTCGATTTTGAAATCAACGACGAGAAATTGGTCGGATGGTTTGGCGACAAACTTATCCGCATCGCTGACGACAAATTTTTCATCCCCTCGTTCGTCGAATTTCAATATGGAAAACTGAATCCAAATAACAACGCGCACAAACCAGTCATCGATCTGCTTGCTTCTCTAAGGACCTTGGGAGGACCCGGCAAGGACCTTGGCAGGACCCGGCAAGGTCCCCTAAGGGGGGCCCAGGATAAGGAGAAGGAGAAGGATAAGGATAAAGATAAGGATAAAGAGAGGGCGCCGATTGCGGCTCCCCCCGGCTATGCGTCATTTTCTGATCGCTTTGATCCGGAAAAACAACAACTCCTCGCGAATGCGTCTGAGGCCGTTTCGGCAATCTTGGGAGCTCCCCTCAGTCCGGGCTGGCGAAATCTTATTCCCACGATGCTCAGAAACGTGAACTGGGACCGAGACGAGTTCACGCGCCTACTCTCAAAACTAGGCGAGAGTTTTTGCGCGCGCGAGGTCGCGCCGTCGTTGGACTACCGCGAAGTTGCGATCAAACGCGAATTTGGCCTGATTCATCAGGTGGCACCGTGAAAATTTACCCGAAGCTTGAAATATATCTCACAAACCTAGCTTTTTGCGCGCTAACCGAGCCGTGGTTGCTCGAAATATGCGAGGCCGCTGGGGTATCATGGGTTTGGCCTAAGACGTTCGCTGGCGACGCCGTAAACGAGTTTTTGAAATTGAAAGAATCAATCGGCGAGGAAAAGGCTCGGACAAAAGTGCAACCATCGCTGCGCCTTCTCGAATCTCAGATTTCAAATCTGTCAGAGCTTTCAACCGACCTTGAGGGGCTCCGGCTTCAATACCGCGAACTTTGCCGCGTGCAGTCAGCCCTGGATCTTTCGAACGCCATTCAGCGCAATCCGGATCAGCACGAGCGTTTGATCGAAAGCTATCAGGGTTTTTCGTCAAATGGCGTAGCGACAACGGGTCTCGACGGATACCAGGAAATCTATCGCCTAGATCAAATTGAGCGCGAGCAATCAAAGCAATCGAAGGTGATCATTGAAGGGTTCGGCGGTATTTCAGAGCTGATTGGTGGTTTTGATCCTGGCCGGCTGACTTTTCTATTAGCTCAAAGCGGATTTGGGAAATCAAATCTTGCGCTCAATCTTGCTCTAGCCGCGGGCCAAACGATGGCCGTCGGTTACATGAACTTGGAGCTGGGTGACATCGACATGGCTCGTCGAATCGCGGTTATTCGATCAAAAAAATCATGGGCTGATCTTTACGCGAAAAACCTTCAAGCATCCGATCTCGGCGCCACTCCTCCAAATGAGATTCGAATCTCAGACGGCTCCGAGCTTCACATCGACCAAATTATCTCGTGGGCCAAGGCATACAAGCGGACGAACTCAAAACTTGGGTTGATCATTATCGACTACGATCAAAAAATCGACGTCGCGACCTCAAAAGAAACGCCCGAATGGAAAGCTCTCCACATCGCGGTTCGAAGGCTCGAAGAGATCGCAAAGAAAATCAAAATTCATGTGATCATGGTCGCTCAGTACAACCGCCAAGGCGAGCTGGCATCATCATGGCGAACCCTAAACACCGCTCACTCCGTTTTGAAATTCCGCCCGTTCGGCGGTGGCGCAATTGTTGAAAATTCAATCAAAGCTCGTCACGCCAAAACTCCCTGCATGGTCCACGTGAACTATGATCGAGGCGCCGCAAGGGTGACCGAGTGTCCCCCATTTGGCGTTGTTGATCTTCCTGATCGAGACCCATCTGAGTCATCTGAAAAATCCGAAATCAAAACCAAACTTCAAACAATGATGGGGAGATCATTTTCATGAACAATTTGTTCGTGTCGCATCTTCGAGATGAGCTGCTCGAAAAAATCAAACGCCTGTCGCTCGAGATAATTAGGCTTCAGATCGAAAACCAAAAGCTCCTCGCTCAATTGATGAATTGTGAACAAACGAAAGATGAATGATTGATCCAAATTCGATAGACTCCTCCCAAACGGAGGTGTCTCAAATGGACAATCACACTGCAAAAACGATTGATGAGCTTTTTTTTCAAAAGACTGTGCATCTCGACAAAGCACAACAAGCCCGAGAGGAATACCGTTACCATGTCGCAAGAGCTATGCAGGCCGAGAAAGAAATCAGCTATCGAAGGGGCGAACGAACTCGCGACCTCGATCAAGACGACGGCACAACCGACTTCGTTACCCTTTGCTATTAATCATTATTCGCTGACGTTCATCTTGCCCGGCCTCCCAAAGTGCACGGCAAATGGATCGCATGGAAAGTGGTATGCAGCCGCTGCCGAAAGAAAGCGCTGGAAGACCAAAACTGCAAACATGGCGATCATCTGTGGATTGCCTGACATGCCGTTGAAAAAAGCTAAACTCACTCTCACGCGATTTTCCTCAATTAAACCTGATTTTGATAATCGAGTTATCTCGTTTAAACCAATTATCGATGGTCTAGTTCTAGCTGGCGTTATTGAGGACGATAATGAGGACGTGATCGGGATTCCAGAATATCCGCATGAGAAGACCTCGCCGAGAAAAGGCCAGATCCGAATTCATGTGGAGGCGATATGAAGCCATGCCCTCCTCATCACGTACCATGCTCCCTTTGTCAAAAGCCGGTGACTCACATCACGGGCCTCTGTCAGAAATGTCGCAACGGAAAGAACCAAGAACTCAAACAAAGAAAGCGGTGGAAGTGATGCTCGACTATACAGCGGCGTTCTTTTTGACCATATCTCAAGGACTCGTGATCTCAATGATGATCATGGCTTGGGTTATTTTATATTCAATATTCGTTGAGGGGTGAACAATGACCGACGAGCTTAAGAAGATAGTTGAGCAGCACGAATTGGAGAGGCTGAGACGCGAGATTGAAGAACTCAAAGCGGACCGCGACCGACTTCGTGAGGCCCTTGCGAAAAGTGAATCGTTAGATTTCTCATCCAAATAAAAAACGCCTTAACTCGGAAAGAATTAAGGCGTCTAATCGGAACACCAACATGAAAGGCAGGTGCATTTAATTAATTTGAACGGAGAAAATCAAATGAAACTAGCCTTTCTAATCGCCGCGTTATTTTTAAACTCAATCGCGCGCGCTCAAACCACGCCCACTTGTCCGGCCTATATCGATATCCGAAACAACGCGGCTTATAACAGAGAGCTTATCAAATCAGCGATCACCTCAATTCCAGTTTGTGACACGACAAAACTTGCTTCCAAAGCTGACCTCCAAGCTGCGGTCGCGACTCTCACCGCTGCGATCCAAGCTATTCCAGTTTCGACCACGCCTCCCCCAGCGCCGACACCAGCGCCAGCTCCCGCAGTCGGTGGAATCTTTATCGGAACGACCGAGTATCAGCATCTCAACGACGCGAATGCCGCACTGAAATCAGGCGATACGATTCACATCACGAAGTCTCAAGACAACGAATCAACCGCATTCACCATCGACGGTGACGTGTCTGTCTTGTGTGATCCAGGCGTCAAACTCACCTGGTCGGCAGGGACGAGCAAACGCTTGGCATGGGGAAAAGGGATCTTTGACGTTGAGGCTCCGGTGAAAAACTTCACGATCACCAATTGCGAGATCTCGGGCGCAGTTCTCGACGGTGGCAATGGTGGAAACGGATCGGCTGTTCGGATGCCAGATGGAGTGACGGGAACCGCGATCTTCGATAGCGTTTACTTTCACGACAACAACAACGGAATCTTGGGCGGTGCTAAGACCGTGATAATTAAAAACTCGAAATTCTTGCACAACGGAGTTGAAACTGGCGGATATGCGAACGTGCATAATATCTATATCTCTCAGTACGTTGACTCTCTCACGGTCTCCAATTCTTATTTCGGGAAAGTAAGCCCTGCACACTTGTTCAAATCACGCGCTGCAAATACGACTGTCACAAGCTGTCAGTTTGAAACCTTCGCCGATACCGATGGATCTTACTTGATCGATGTTCCAAACGGCGGAAAAGTATCGGTCTCGAAATCGGTATTCGTGAAAGCTCCAGGTCAATCTCAGCGTGGACTGTTTGCTTTCGGCGAAGAGGGACTCGTTGCCGGTCGCACTGACGCCTATGAGTTTTTCAACAACGTCGTCCTCAATGATGGCAATGGTCGCTTGCTCAACCAATCCGGCGGCGTGATGAACTGGCATGACAACACGATCGTAGGTAGCCCGATGGATGGCATTGAGCCATTGCAGGCGGGAGCAAATAACAAGTTCTTCGCTGACCGAGTGAGCGCAGGAATTCAAGCAAGCGGAATTCCAGCAGCTCAATAATTCATTGACGCGGGCATAATTAAAACTATGATCGCGATTCACTAAATGGAGAAATAAATGCGCACAACTACAACCGCAAAGACTACCGCAAAAAAGAAAACAGCTCCGAAATTGAAAGCTGCATCGAAAAAGGCTTCGAAAAAGACTGCGAAAAAAGTCGGAACGAAAGCGAAAAAGATCGGTCGCCCAGCAGGATCGAAAAATAAAGCAAAATTGAATTAATGGTCTCCGAGCGGCATTGAACAAGCGTGTTTACATTGATCCGGGACTCGTGCGGTCAGTGTCGCTCACCTTTCTCTAGGTTTACATTTTGTATACGCCACAAGCCAGCTATCCTCAGATTCAAGGGGATCATTGCGATGGCGAAAGTCACGATCACATTCGAAGATACTGACGATGGTCTCGAAGTATCTTCGCACTACGATCCACCGCTAGCCACTGCGGTAACCATCGATGAATTATCAGATGCGTATCGACTCGGTATTGAAGCCGAAGAGATCATCATTCATGAAATTGAAACGGGATTTCTGGGCAAAAAACGCCTAGTTGTCGACTTCTCAAAAATGAGCTGAAATTTGATCTCGCAAGGATCTGCGAGCTATCGAGATAGGCCAAGGATGGCCTTTTAATTTTCAAACCGGATGACCATCCTCGGGCATTCGAGACTTCACCTCAGTCAAAGCATTCCTCATCACTCTCCGAAATACTTCGGCAATTTTCTTTTCTCCAAAGACCTCGGTCGCGCTCATGATCTCTCGCTTGAAATCTTCAGTCACTCGGACGGCATGAATCTTTGATAAGTTCTCAGACTTTTCACTCTCTAAAATATCGTCAAACTCAAGAGTCATGAAAGGGCCTCCCGTGGCTCATTTCAGACATTTTAAGTAAACCTTATGTAAACGCAATGTATACCTCGCGTGAAACACCGAATTGATTTTGAATCAAATATGAAAGAGCTGAATTGCGGCGGAGTGTTCGAATGCGAGCACTCGGGATCTTGAGTCGGTGGGTGGTTTTGGAGCTTGAGCCGACACTTGATCCCGCTCTTTCGGCAGACTTATCCCAAACCGATTTCAAAGGCCAAACTTGTGACGATCCATCAGAAAATCGCGGGCGTTGCTTGCCTAATCTCATTTGCTATCTGCGCAAC
>LDNO01000006.1_pt2 | contig 28231 bp, 32 predicted proteins | sample 350531 | NCBI WGS metagenome assembly LDNO01 (sample SAMN03646987, study PRJNA283341) | glacier metagenome | biome: Glacier; material: cryoconite; isolation source: sample AB 0.2 micron filtrate containing viruses sediment from cryoconite holes | place: Svalbard: Ny-Alesund, Austre Broggerbreen...
GAAATCTGCGCCGCTGATCTGGATAAGAAGCCCGGTAGGAGTCTTTTGCTACAGGGGCAGTACGAACCCAACGATTACAAATACTACGGAGAAGAGATTCCTGATGCCTAGCGTCCAGCACATTGTCCTCATGGTTATTAACGTCGAGGGAGAGGTCGAGATTCTTCTGCAGGGAGATATGGAGACCGACGGTCTGGAAGAGACCACCACTGTTTTCAAGGATAACGTGATCTGATGCCTTCTCTGGATGAGATCCTTGCAGAGTTGCGAGGTTCTAAGACTTCGCTAGACGACACGAACCCTTACCTCAAGGCCATGATTTACGGTGGCTCTGGTAACGGCAAGACTGTTGAGGCTTTGCATCTCGCCCAGCAGATTTGCCCGAAGGGCAAGCGCATCTTCATGGTTGATTCCGCAGAGGGTTGGGTGTCCGCACTTAATCACCCCGACTGGAATTTGACTAAGAATGTTACCCGTTTTAATTATGGCGGGTACACTATGTTGCAGGTTCTGGCTCAGGCTATGGACGCACAGATTGACGATTTCGATAACGTCGGAGTTCTCATCATTGACGAGTTCTCCACTATGACGAAGTTGGATCTTGATGTGGTGCTCAAAGCCCGAGCGAAGAAAGATCCTACGAAGGATAAGGATGCGCCTACGCAGCCGGACTTCTACGCTAACACTGAGAGAATGCGTAAGCTAATTCTTGGTGAGGACCAGACACCGGGACTCCTGCAACTTCCCATGCACGTCATCATTGTTGCTCACGAGCGAGTTGACAAGGATGAGTTCGGTAGGGAGACAATCTCTCCTGCTTTCATGCCGAAGTTCAATCAGTACATCAAGGAGAACCTGCACCTTGTTGCACGAGTTACAAATGTGCTGTCTAACGCTGGTACTGAAAACGAGGAAGTCTCTCGCGTATATCAGTGCTTCCCGTATGGCAAGGTTGACGCTAAGACAAGAATCGGCGGACTCGGCAATCTGGTTGACACAGAAGAGTTCAATGGTATACTAGTACAGTGGACCAACCACGGCACCCTGTCGGAGACAGATATTGTTCCCGATGTAACGAATATCGCACCAGTCGAATCATCCGATGATTTCGATGACGCAGCAATCCAAGTCGATTAGAAAGTAGAACACCATGTCTAGCATTTTCGGTGACCTTGACCTCGAAGGCGCATCTTCCGACCCGTTCAAGGTCAACGGTGGGACCTATCTCACTGTTCTCCAGAAGCCCGAGATTAAGCCGGGCAAGAACGGCAAGGGACTTGCACTCTCCTTCAAGATCAAGGAGTGCGACGAAGACCCGCAGATGATCGGGCGCAACATCTCGGAGTGGAAGAATGTCCCTGCTCCCAAGAACCCGAAGAACCCGACCGAGGAAGATTCCAAGGCTGCCGCTTGGCTCAAGCAGCGTCTCGTATCTCTCGGAGTTACGGACTTCGGATCTGGTCTCGCAGCGCAGTTGGAGGCTTGCGGAGGCAAGGAATACATCGTGACTGTCGTAGAAAACGGCGAGTACACGAATGTTCGTAAGGTCACTCTGGCCGACACGAATGCCGCTCCGGATCTTGGCGGTAACCCCTTCAACCCCTTCAAGAAGGCTACTTCTACTAAGTAGTCTCACATAGACCGGCGAGGGCCCCCTACTTTTGTCAGGAGGTGGGGGGCCTTCGTCATCCCGGAAAGGTTTTTCAATGACGAGACATTTCGAGTCGGTCGATAACATGACAGCACATGATCTACGCCCACTAGTTAATCGGTTGGGCGAAGAAGTCTACATCAATGAGTTTCTCTATTACTTTAATGTCCCCAAGACACACAGGGATCTAGTTTGTTTTCCCGGTAGATGTGAAGGAATCGACACGATAGACGGCTACAGGAAGAAGCGCGGCGATGTTGTTTATAAGCATAATAATTGCAATCGACCCCACTTCTCGACACTGTACCGTTGTGGTGAATGCACAACAGTTTTTACAAAGGACTTCGTTGACCCCAGATTTTGTTTCTGTACGCCTAGATGTTGGGATTGTCTGTCCCTTCTGTCGGCTACATTTTATTGCAGTAGCCACCCAAAATCCGATCGTGACTCACGTTCTCCCGAGGGCCTAAACCCTAAAACCTACAGCACCTCTGACCTTAATGATTTCCTTAGCGAGATGGGACTGGACATAGAGATATGACTATTGAAGATGTCTCTCCAACCGTAGAACTTGGAGACTTCTTCGACACCCTCTGGGGTGACACTGAGGGATACGTCTACCTTCCAATTCGTCATCCTGACAGCGGGGAATGGAAGAAGTATTTCTACGAGTGGCCCACTAAGCGCGACAACATCATTAACAACGTTCTAAAGGCAACAGCGCAGGGTTTCGATGTTTATTCGGCCCCGGCAATCTTTGATATCCCCAACCCAGCACGCGAGAATGTTCGTGGCTCTCACGTTCTGTGGATGGACTTTGACGGAAACGCACCCACCGACTGGTCCCCAGAAGCCCTTACGCAGCGTAGCGGGGCTGACAGCGTGGTCCCTGAGCCCACCCTGCGGGTACAGTCATCGACAGATGGACACGAACATGTATACTGGCGACTTGATGATTTTAGCACGGACCCAGAATGGGTCGAGGGCGCAAATAGAAGTTTGGCTTACTCACTCGGTGCAGACACCTCGGGTTGGGATAGAAATCAAATTCTACGACCACCAAGCACAACAAACTACAAGCACGGATTACCTGTTACCACCGCGAGAAATACTCACAAGCGATTCTCGGCGGATTCTTTTCGTTCACTTCGCCCGGCAACTCAACTCGTTTCGGACTCAGTTGACACCGACCGACTTCCAGATGTTGAGGGAGTGGTTGCCAAGTATCGTTGGGACAGTGACCACTATGATTTGTTCCGAAAGCCCGAAGTTGAGCAAGGTGACCGTTCTTCAGCACTGATGCGCCTAGGCTATTTCTGCTGTGAAGCAGGAATGACCGATGCCGAAGCCTTTTCGATTCTCTCTAATGCAGATGATCGGTGGGGCAAGTTCAAGGGTCGAGACGACAGGAAGCGTAGGCTTCTTGAAATTGTTAACCGAGCCCGACAAAAGCATCCTGTAGGTAATGATGAGTTGAACTTTCGTGGGCTACTTGAGATGGGCCAGCCCGATCCTGTAGAGATTAACACGGAAATGCTGTTCGGGTTCCAAGACTTTCTCGATTCGGAGGTGCATGTAGAATGGATTATCGAAGGACTTTTGGAACGTGGTGGGTTAGGAATGGTCGCGTCCAAGCCGGGCGTTGGCAAAACTCAACTCACGATTCAACTCGGCATATGTGCAGCATTAGGTATTCCTTTTTTGGGATGGACGATCACCCGTCCCTTGAAGGTACTATTGCTCTCCCTCGAAATGAGTCACGTGGCCCTCAAGCTTTTTATGGAGACTATTTCGAGGCACTACTCACCGGAAGAACTGGTGGTCTTGCAGTCGAACTTCAAGATTGTACCGATGGGGGATGTCCTGCCCTTCGACACACAAGAAGGTCAGGTCTACCTCGAATCGCTGCTCGCAGAGGAAAAGCCGGATCTAGTGCTGGTGGACTCTATTGGGAAGACGACCACAAAGAAACTAGATGATGAGAAGGCTCGTCAACTAAGCAACATCTGGAAGCGTCTGGCTAGAAAATATGAGACTGCTTGGTGGTTTATTCACCACAACCGTAAAGAGTCAGACAACAACAAGACGCCTACTCGGCTAGATGACATCTACGGTAGCGTTTATCTCACAACAGATATGACGTCTGTCTTGATTATGTGGGACGCTGGTGAAGGGCCTGCTGGGTTGCTAGAAGTTGTGCCAGTGAAGTCTCGTCTGGCATTGCTGAGGGACAAGTTCCCGGTATTCAGAGACCCAGACCTGCATTTCACACTAGCAAAAGAGTCTCGTATGTCAAACTTACTAGAAAGTCTGGAGGTAACCAACAAAGATGTTGACGACCATTTCCCTAGCGTGGAATGAGTTTAAGGAAGCGTGCCGACAGGCGAAAGATCACATCATCGCTATCGACACCGAGACTAACGCACAAGAGATTCGAGATGGACGCGGCTACCTTATTGGCCTGTCGGCGTCTGTAGTCCTAGAAGGCATATACATGACTGTGTATGTCCCCTACAGGCATTCAGAAGGGAATGTCGATGAAGAAGTCTGGCAAGACGTCGTACAGTTCATCAGCGGTTTGGACAGGTCCGGCTGGGTCGCGGTCTATCACAACGCCAAGTTTGACCTCGTATCGTTGCAAACCGCAGGTATATCTTGGCATGGGAAATTCTACGATACCATGCTCATGTGTCACCTCATCAACGAAAACTTTCCTTACGAGAAGGGCCTTTCTTCGTGTGTCCGCGCATACGTGGACAAGGAAGAGTCAAAGAAAGACGATCTGGCTTTCACGACGTGGATCAAACTTAAAGGGTGGGTGGGATGCCCCGTCAAAGTCATGGCTGTTTATGCCCGACACGATGCGGCTATCACTCTTGCTCTTTATCTCTCAATTCGGGTTCTATTCGATGAGAACGTTCCGGAAGTTTATTGGGAGCACAAGCAAGCCTTTCTCCGTACAGTCATCACAATGGAACGTCGTGGTGTTCGCATCGACGTCCCACTCTGCAAAGAACTGACGGCTCTGGGCCTGTCGGTCATGGATGATATGGCCCATACCATCGGTGGGAATATGTCCTCGTCTAAATTCCTCGCTGAGATCCTGTTGGATAGGCTAGGACTTCCAGAGATTTACCATCCCAAGACAGGGAAGCGGACCTTTGATAAAGACGCTATGGCCGAGTACGAGCAGATCCTCGAACGCGTGGACGATCCGCTGGCCCAATACATCCTTACGCATCGCGGTTGGCAGAAATCAGTATCGTCCAACTACCTTCCTTATGTCGAACTACTTAGTCCAGATGGTCGCCTTCGACCTAACTATAAATTGCATGGGACGAAAACTGGTCGTATGTCTTGCGAAAAGCCCAACCTCCAACAAATCCCCAAGGTAAGTAATAAGCAATGGAACGGCAAGATGAAGGCCGCGTTCATTCCCATGGAAGGGTATGTCCTCTATGAATTCGACTACTCCCAACTCGAACTCCGACTCGGTGCGGCTTATGCGCGCGAAACAGGGCTGCTACAGGTATTTGCAGAAGGTCGAGATATCTTTACAGAGATGTCACGCACCCTTGGCTTTACTCGCACAGATACAAAAACATTCGTCTACTCCACCCAATATGGCGCAGGCAATACAAGAATTAGTAACGTCTTTCGAGTCTCTATCGGAGTCGCTCAGGAAATGCGTGACCACTATAAGCGAGAGTACCCCGGATTCGCAAACATGACGAAGAAGGCTTCCAACCTTTGTAAGTCTAACGGTAAGATTAAGTTGTGGTCCGGTAGATACCGTCACTTCCGTTATCCCAAGGACGAGGCGCATAAAGCCTTCAACTCAGTTATCCAGGGCGGGGCTGCGGATATCGTAGAGCACGTTATGGTACGCTTGCACAACGAAGTAGACGACGAGCAAAAGTGTCGAATGCTCCTACAGGTGCACGACAGCGTAGTTTTCGAGGTCCGCAAGGACGTGCTAGAAGAGTACAAGAAAAAGATCATCCATGTAATGACTGACGTGCGGCCCGACTTCGGAGTAGTGTTCGCAGTCGAAGGCAAAGAATGGGGACAGGCAGCATGAGTGAAATCTGTGAAATTAGTGAACTTCCAACTATCATGTGCGCACACTGTAGGGGTGTTAAACTTGGAGATGAACCAGACGCCGATGAAGAATTCTACAGGGGACTACAGAATCTCCAAGTTCGTGGATCAGATCCCGCACCGGATTCTGGGAGTTGACCCCGGCAAATCGACAGGTTGGTGTATCTTTGAACACGGTCTCCCAACTAGTTGGGGAATCTGTAGATCACCTGATGAATGGTATCAATTCCTTAGAGACTTTGATGATCCTATGCGGCGGCACCTAGAGCCTAATCTAGTCATCATGGAATCGTTCCGGCTCTTCAAATGGAAAGCCCTACAGCAATCGGGTTCCCAGATGGAGGTATCTCAAGTAGAGGGAGCCACGAAATTCTGGGCTCAGAGTAAAGATATTGAGGTAGAACTCAGTAGCCCGCAGCATCTGCCTATCGCACAGATGTGGAGCAAGATCAAGTTGAATAAGAACCACGCAGAATCGCACCACGAATCCGCCATGAACCACGTATTCTACTGGCTCGTCAGTAATGGATACGCCCGACCTGTAGGGAGTTAGTATGCGAGCGAAGATCAGGACTGAGAGAGCCGCTAACAAGGCCCTCGACTTCTTGGCTAAGTTAGGTATCGAAGTCGATGCCACAGAGATGACCGCTACAGCGGAGATGCTGGACAGTTCCCCTGAGAATCGAGAACTGCAAGGAGAAGCCGCACTCCTGTTCTTGCTCAGTCCGGAGAAGTTCATCCAGAAGTGGTGCAAGAGAAAAGAATGCGGCTTGCCCTATGCTGCTACATACAGATCCGTGGCGTACTGTTCCAATGCCTGTAGGGGTCTTGAGTTCTACGAGCAGACCGGGATGAAGATTGACTGGTCCAAGCCTGCTACGGAAAGATGGGGCGGTCAGCCGCCACTGATTGTTGATCCGGAAACTTTCGGGAACATCATTCGTCTGATGGAAGAATGGAAGCGAGGAAGGAATCAAGATTCTCCACAATCGAATCCAAAGCCCGCTTCTGTGCCACAGCAGTTAGTTGCCTCTCCTTCGACATCTTCCCCTCCTCAAACCAACCCTCACGACGAGCCCGATCTTGATGATATTCTACAAAGTCTTCTGGGATAAGGGCCCGCTCGTCTGAAGTTGCGCCTCCCCACACGCCTTTCTCATGATGCACTATAGCGTGAAAGAAGCACTCCTGCTTAACAGGGCAAGCGTCACAGAACTTCCTGTAGGCTGGTGTTTTGCTAGGTCGGCCACGAGATACGAAAAATATCTGATCGGCCGCGTGTGCGTTGATATTCCCACAAGCCGCCTCCCGCTGCCAGTCTAGACGAGTTCGCTGCTTGGCATCTTGTTGCTCTAGTGTGGTAGTCATAGAAAAAGGATAGCCTAACCTCTTGTCCGAATCAAGAGGTTAGGCTTCCTTTTTGCCATTTTGGCTACACTCGATTATAGTAGTTGCGTCCACCAAACACGACGCAAAGGAGTCCTACGACGATGACGATAATAGCCGCCGACAGGCCGAAGGCCAGCACATGCAGCAGGCCAAGGATTCCAACTACAACGAGAATAAGTCCAACAACTGCGATGAGTCCCATATTGTTCCTCTCAGACGGGTGGGTTAGCGTCAGGCTTGGGGCCATTCGGCACGGAGAAAACTGCGGCAGCAGAGACGACACAGGCAATAAGCGCAGTAAGCCACTCAGCCTGAGTAATCGTAGTGCCACCGTCTGAACTGTCCATAAGCGCATGGCCTACAAGCACAGCACCGGGAGCAATAAAGCCCACGATAGCCTTAGCAACATACTTAACTGTTTTCATTTTCATCCTCATGTTCGGTGAAGTTCCGTAGAGTGGGCAGGTCTACAAGGTTATGTAACTCTATGGGGAGAACAGGAGCCGGGGGCTTAGATCCGTCTTCGATCCACTTCCACAGTTCTCTGATGTGAACCACAGCGGTATCAAACAAGCCCTTTAAAACCTTGATGTCCCCGATGATAGCCTCTTGTACTTCTTCCTGCTTATCTAGTCTGGCTCTTGTTTCGTTGTAGTCCTTGATAGCGACATCTCTAATCAAAATAGCAGCATTCATGTTGCTTTCCATGACTGCGATTGCGGCTTGATCTTTCTCGATTGGCACCTTGTAGCGTGACGCCTTAATCTGTAGCAACGATGCTATAAGACCGCTGGACAGTAGCAAGCCAACTACTGAGACAATCAGGTCTTTACTCATCATTGGTACTCGCTATCACTTTAGTAATCTGTCTCTCAGTTACATTAATCTTATAGATCCTGAGAGCAGAGACCGTAGTAAGAACCAGCATAGAACTCCAGGTGATAGCAGCGTGAGGGTTGTAGAATAGTACGAGAAAGAAGTAACTTGCCCATCCTAGCCCTGACGCTACCCATGTGAGTCTTTGGAACGTCCAGTCTACTACTATATTACTGCGAGGAAGCACACTAGCGATAGCAAATACCCCACCACAAATCCATGTTAGTTCTAGCCATACTTTCATGAAATCTGGCAGAATTTCCAAGGATCTACTATTAATAATGGTAACGTTAGCAATATTCTCTATGACTGCTAGAAGTCCTATGGCTGCCCATAAGAACGGAAAGAATCCTACAGGGTTCTCGATAAGTCTAAATCTAAGATTGCCCCAACTTAGCTTTAAGTACGTCATGAAGTTCATAGCCCCAACCTTGCTAGGATCTGCTGCACATAACTACTGACCGAAGGGTTGCCGCCTGATTGTGGACGACCACTTGCCATACCTGATCTAGCATAATCATTTGCAGCACCCGGCCCGGCATACCATGCTACAGCAGCACCAGCGGGTCCATATTTCTGATAGTATTGCTGTAGTTTGTAACCTACAACCTTCTCCTGTAGTTGCGGAGAAGCAAGATACTGTTGTGGGGTTACATCATAGCCAAGGGCCTCATAGTCCCATCCTGAGTTAGTCCCATTAATGTTAGCCGGGAGAACTTGATACGCGCCTAGTGCGCCGGTACCACCGTTAGTGGCACTGTAGTTTCCACCAGACTCTTGAGTCATGATAGAACTCTTGAATTTATTAAACGGGTCGTTACCTACAACTGCGGAAGAAGCAGCATTCCCTGCGTCAGTAATCTTTTGCTGCTGTGCTCTCTGATCCGCAGCCGCGTTATACTGAGAATCTAGCAAAGCCATTTGGTCATTGGCCCGCTGTTGAGAAAGCGCCTTCTGTGATTTCAGTCTATCCCAAGTGGTCTGGTTCTCACCCATGCTTTGTATTTCATTGAGCCGGTTGGTGAGAATTTGCTGATAGTCCTGCCCCATAGTAGCCATTACTGGCCCCCTGCGGCAAATCTAGGGTCGGACCAGCCCATGTATTTAGCGCCCCACCTGCTAGAAATATCACTGACCGGAACAATTGAAATCTTGCCCTTGCCGTTGATATCGTTGGATGCGATCATACCGTTGCCAAGATACAATGCAACGTGGCCCGCTCGTGATCCTGTATCCCAAAACATGAGTGATCCAGCAGGAGCGTTAAGATCACCGTTATGTCGCTGATCTGTACCTAGACGAGTATAAGCATCAATGGCATAATTAGTACCAGATGCCGGAAGGCCGTATGCCTGAGCCACAAAGGCAAGACATCTACGATACCACTGAGAATCACCAGAAGCGGCAGCCTGCTTAGCCCAAGCGATAGCCTCTTGAGCATTACGAGGATTCTGGCTAGTAGCGAAACCGTTGTTAGACGTAGTATTAGGGTTCGCAGCCTGCTGGGAAGCACCTTTATACTGGGCCTGTAGGTCATTCTGCAACTTAGTCTGAAAGTCTTGACTTGACTTCTGAGCCACATAGCCGTTCTGCTGATCCCCGATACTAGAGATATTGCCGAGACGGTTGTTGACTTGCTGCACAAAATCAAATCGCTTCTGCGGGTCTTGAGTCTGATCCACAAAAGTCTTCATCGGGTCAATCTGGACCGCAGGCTTATCCTGTAGAGGTCTGTAGGGGTTACCGGGATTCTGATTTTGGGTATACGGAGATAGCGGGTTGCCCCACTTGTAAGGGTTAGTCAGAGGATTGTATACCGGCTGCTGGGCCTGTGGGGGCTGTTGCGGCTGCTGAGGATCTACCATTATCTCTTGGTCACCGCCTTCTGCCGTTCCTTGATAGCGGAGTTCTGGTAACTAGGCTTGGACATATCTCTGAATCCGAGACCAGTTAGCCAGTTAGCGACAGTCATACCGGGCTTACCTCCGGGGAAATTAGGAGCGTAACCAGTATTAGACTTGGGCTGTGGAGTAGCGCCGGGAAATTCAACGCCAAGTCCTTCTGCGGTAGAAGCATTCGGAATCTGGTTCGTCAGATAATCCGTCCACGTCTTAACCGGAGCCCCTGTGTGAGAGTCTACAGCAACGTCACCCTTCGGTGCAAAGCCAATTTCAAAAGGGTCCTTGATGTACGGAGCAAGCCCAGAAATGACATTCTTGACCCCGACAGACGGATCTTTCAAGTTGAAATAACTGTCAAGAACGTCAGTCGCGGGAACACCGGGGTTCATTCCGATATACCCTCCACTCTTTCCCATCGTCGGGCCCAGAGAGCCAGAAGTCATCCACTCAGGAAATAGCTGATCTGCGGGAAATGGCGTACCGTATCCCTGTCCCGTAAGATCCACACCGTTAGCCTCAGCCAGAGAATACATGGCCTTCGGGTACAGCATGAATCGGCCCGGCTTAAAAGCAGCCGTCTCAAGAACAAGTGGGATAGCCTTACGAACCCAAGAGTAGAATAGAACAGTACGGCGCAGATAAGTCTTCTCAAACTGCGAGTAGTCAGATCCGTCAGGGTGCCAGCGACGAGTTCGCTCAGAAGCCTTAGATGCCATTTTCGACAGAGCATCTTCCAACGACAGGCCCTTTTCGAGAGTCTTTCCAGCCTGATCCATAGCGTACATAAAGTGAGCAGCACGCACATAGTGGTCGCGGAGTTCTGACACCTTAGTGGCAGCAGCGTGAACTTGGCCGGGGTGAATCTTTCCACCAGTCAACTTATCCATAGCCGACAGGGGGTTGACCTTAGAAAGATTCCCAGAGATACCAGAGCGGGTTAGGTTGAAAGCATCCGTAGCCATGCTGATATCTTCAACAGTGGTGTACTCAGGGAAGATACCGTGGTGAAGGCCGAGGCGATAAATGTCCTCGTAAGTGAGAGGCACATCCTTACCTTCGTGTCGGAGAGTACGGGCGACTCCACCAACTCCCTTGGGCGCAAATGAGTCAATATTCATGTTCCAGTCCGAGTAGTTCTTCGGACGTTGGCCCATAACCTTAAGAGCCTCCTTGTAATAAGAAGGGTTCCACATTCCGTCCATAGCAGCCAGCCACACATCGCCATACATGTTTCGCATGTGGTGACCGGGCCTGTAGATAGTCAACTGAGCCTTATAAGTGTGCATGGCCGAGTCGATAACCTGCCAGAACTTGTTGACCGATCGAGGCTTAGCGAGTTCCTGTAGGGTCTTTTCCAGTACAGGCATCTGACGGGCAATCTCTTCCGGGAAGTACAGCGACTGGTCAATACTACGACCGAGTGCGCTAACTCCAGTAGTGTCAGTGATCTTGACAAAACCCTTCTGCGGAGTCTTGCTGGCCCCGAAGAAATGATTGATCTGGTGCCCCAGAATATTCTCAGCGTGGGCAGCACCCATCGCCCCATACATACGGTGCATAAGGTCTGTCGGGTCCTTGACATCTTTCCAGCCTCGCCAAGATTCCGCATCCTTCATCTCAAACATGTTGGGGATACCGAACCTAGCAAACTGCCGATTAATCTGCTCAGGAGCAACACCCATTCGACTCATCACGCCAAGACCATCAGCGGATGTGTCAAAAGCATACTGCATGGCCTGCAACAGATCAGATTCCACACCGGCTGTAGGAATCTTTTCAGCGTTCTGAATACGCTTGAAAGCCTCAGTAATATCCGCACGAGAGTAACGCTGTTCGATCTGATTCAGAGTCTTGGAGAACTCCGTAGCCAGACGACGAGTAGCATTCTCGTTCTGCAAAAGAAGCGGGCGCAGATCCTTATTAGCAAGGTGGGGAGCAATTCCACGAATGAACCTGTAGGTGCTAGAGAATACAGCGTTCTCGGCAAGATCCAGAGTCTTAAGGCCCATATCTTCTACAGCCTTCTCAGCAGAGTCGATAAGTCGCGTCCCTACGGCCGCAGGATCTGCACCACCCTTAAGTTCACGAGCAGCCTTAGCCTCAGTCTGAAGTTCCGGCACAGGAAGTCCCTCAGCAATAGATGCCTTAGCGGCATCTGCGGCCATAGCATCAGCACCGGGAAGCGGCATTTCGTTCATATCCCGAACGGCTGTAGTTACATAGTGGTTGAAGTTATCGACCATCGACAGGATAGAGGACGGGTGATTCCAGTTCTCTTCCAGATCTTTGGTAAAAGCCTTAACGGTCTTGAACTCGATAGCCTTAGTATTCTTGCCGAAATCGATGTTGACACGAGCCGAGTTAACCTCGACACGCTGAGCCAACTCCTTGGAGTATTCTCCCATAGTCTTGACGATGTAAGCAGCGTCCTTAGAGACAGACTTAACGTTCTTTCCAAGATCTTTTTGCAGAGTCCCGAGAAGCGCAAGTTGCATAGCCTCAGAGCCAGCCTTATCAGGCCGACCACTACGCAGAACCATTTCCACGCCAGCCTTAGCCATTTCCATGAGGACGCTAGGCGTAAGAGTAGTTCGGTTCATCACGAACTTCTCGACAAATGGCCGAGGGAGAACCTCAAGAATATCTCCAAACGACAGAGGAAGCCCACGCTCAGCGACAGCGATATTAGGCTCGATGTGGTGATCCCGGAAAGTAGTTTCCACGGACTTAATCATCGGCATATAGAGGTCGTAAAGTGCGCTCTGTCGTTCTGCTCCGCTAAGACCCTTGCCCGCAGCATTCTTGGGAAGCATTTCTACAGCCCGAGTCATAATATTGCGGTGCATCGTATACATGGACTTAGCGTTGAAACTCTTGAGCCAGCGAGCCCTGTCTGTATACATCTGGGGGCTCTCTTTAAGAGCACCCTTCGGGGACTTGAAGTTGTACGTTTCCCGAGGATTAAGGTACTCAGACTTGACAGTCGCGTGAATAGCATCGCGGACAGCCTGAATCTGGGGTGCAAGAAGTACGGGAGGCTCCCCACGAGCCTCGTCAATAAGCTTCGTGTCTCCCTTAGCAGCATCAGCGATAATCTCGTCAGAGGACTTAACGACACCAGAAGTGATACCTGTAGTCCACTGATCCGGAGGACTCATTCCCTTAATACGCTCGACCTTAGACTGGTCTACAGTAGGGAAAAGAGTGTCAGGATTGGTGGCACTCTTGGCAGACTTATCCATACGGGACAACTTCTGCTTAGCACCAGCGAAACTCTTGACACCGAGAGTCTCGAAAATCTTAGAGAGTTGATCCTTGCTGACAAGACCATCTTTCGCAGCCTTTTCAAGTTCTGCAATAGAGTTGAAGTCAACCGTCTGCTGCTTAGCAAGAAGTTCATTCATCCTCTTGCGAAAGGCGCCAGTGGTCTTCGCTGCAGAAAGATAGGATACATCTTCGGGGGTAAGTGTCTTGGATAGTTGATCCCTCCACGCAGCCTTCTCTTCCGGCGTGAAGGCGCGAGTTGCGGCAGCCTGAGTGATTTCTGTCTTGCCGATGATTTCGCTGAGGTTCCACTTTAGGTTCTTGTCTGTGACGTGAGAAGCATAGTCAACATACTCACCCTTGTTTCCGATAAAACCCTTGATAGAAGTCTTACCTTGAGTCATCGCTCGCATATAGTCATGAGCGTTGTGACCAATCAAGTTACCGCCAGTATCGTAAACTTCAATAGGCAGAGACTCCCACTTCTTGCTAGGATGAGCGGCAACGTCCCTAGCCATAGCCTTGAGTTCATCTGTACCGATAGCAGTACCGTTCGGGAAAGCAATACCTTCGCCAGTGTCAACCAAACCAAAAGCCTTAGGATTGTCCATAATCGCCCGGCCCGCAGCATCTTCACGGATAGCCTGAGCAATAGACTTACCGGGAAGTTGCTTAACCGCTTCTGGGATCTGATGAAAAGGCTCTGTAATATCCTTGGCGGCATACTTAGGAACCGACAGACCCTTAAGCGCCGGGTGAGTCATGCTAGGAAGCGACTCAGGCGTAGCAAAAATAGGGGTCTCGCCGGGTGCAATGTTCTTAGCGGTGATCTTATCAGCAACACCAACAGGGATCTTATCCGGTGACACAACTCCCTCTGGCAACTTCGGCATCGTCAAAGTAGCCGGGGCCGCAGGGTTGAATTCCTTGGGAGACGGAGTACCCTGAAAGTCTAACGGAGACTTTACTGGGCCTGCAGAAGGCACCGGAAGAGTTGCTGTAGGAAGTGGCGCGGCATCTGGAGGAAGTGGCGCAACAGGAGAACCGGGAGCCTCAAAAAGACGCGCCGGATCACCTACAGCCGGGGCAACCATAGGATCATGCGGAAGAGTTGCGGCTGTAGGAGCGATATCGGCCGGGGCGTTCTTAATGGGATCAACCGCGAACGGGTTAATCTTGATGCCAGCCTTAGACGCAGCCTTAAGAGCAAGAGCCTTAATGGGCGGACCCGGAATAACCATAGTCGGATCTGTAGCAACCGACAGGCCAAATCCCGACAGAGCCCTAATCCAGTCACCGGGGTCATTTACGCCGGGCTGAGTATCAGGAGCAAGATACTGGTTAACGACATCATTACCAGTAGTCTTAGTCTCCCCGCGCCAGCCCTTGCCAAAAGCCTCAGCATACTTCCCAAGATCAGGAAGATACCAAGAAGCATCAGGGCTACTGTCGTTTGGATCAAGTGAAGGATTGAATCCGTGAGCAATATCCTGCTTAGCAGCCTCAGCGACAACGCTATCGACAGCATAGAGAGGCCGCAGTGTAGTATCTAGCACATTATGAACAGCAGGGTTGCCAAGAACATTCGCCAGAGCGTCGCTGTGGAAAATCTTCTCTGCCCAGTTATATCCGCCCCAACTAGGATCGGCAGCAGCGGCCTTATTTGTTGCGGGAGCATCTAGCCACGGACGGCTGGCAGCGTTAACCTGCCGGGCAACGTCAAAAACTGACCCCGCTGTCGCATTAGAGTGCGTATTAGCGGAGGCCAGTTTCTGAGTAAACTGCTCGTACCAAGTGGTCATTTTCCCTCAAATCAGTTAAAGCCAGTATAGGCCGAGGGCCGGTTACCATTCTGCTGCCACCAAAGACTGGCGAGAGCCGCAAGATTAGACGCCTCCTGTGGGCTAGATACACCCTGCTGAACCGAGGCAATAAGCTTTCCAAGGTTGAAAGTAGAGTCGCTAGTCGTGCCTTGGCTATATGCCTGAACGATCTTGTCCATAGCCGTACCCGCAGAACCGGGATCACCATACAACTGCTGTGCTTCGTAAGAAGTAGCACCGTAAGGGTTATTTCCGTTGAACAGGCTATTCTGCTGACTATTCTGAAGTTGCTGCTGCTGATGAGCCTGCTGATTCTGCTGACCAGACAACTGCAAATCAAGACTAGCCTGCTTGAACTGGTTATCCTGCTGCTGCTGCATATACTTCATAATGTCGTCAGCGTATCCACCCTTTTGCTGGGCGATACTCTGAGCATACTGAGCCTCAGTTTGGGCCTGACCGCCAGCAAGATCAGCGTACTTCTGGTCGTAACCAGAAAGTTGATCGAGCCATTTTCCAGTGAGCGAAGTCTGCTGATTCTTACCAGCGAGTGCGTCAGTGTTACCTGTGTTGCGAACATAATCCTGCTGACCCTGCCCAACATTCTGAGAGTAAGCCTGAGCATTAGCAGAGTTAGCAGAGTTAGCCACAACTTCCTGCTGCAACTGCTTATTTGATGCATCTAGAACTGCGGGGGCTGCCTGCTGAACCCCAAGACGCTGCATAATCGCAGCCATTTCTGCGTTGTTCTTAGAAGTAACTCCAGCCGCAGAATCGTTAGCACCCTGATATGCCTGAGCAACTTGCTGTGTAGCGTGATCCGCGTTAGCCTGATCGCCTACAGCCTGCCCACGAACATCATTAGCCAGAGCAGAATACATCTGCCCCACATCAGAATATGCGGAGTCGTAACGGGAACTAGCCCTGTCGATGATTGACTGCAAAGCAGCATACTGCGGAGCGTAAATCTGCTGAGCCATTTTAGCCGGGTCCATCTGGCTAAGTTGGCTGCCATAGTTGTTCAGCATCTGCATAATAGCATCAGTCGGGGGAGCCTCTGGAGTCTGGACTCCGGGATCGTTAGGACTTCCCTGACCGTTTAGTTGAGTCCAAGCAGACTGATTTCCTCCGGCAGTCTGGCCCGGCATAAGAACGCCAAGACCCTGACCATACCCCGGAGTATTGGGATCTGCATTTCCGCCATTACCAATAGTCTTATGAACCAAGTCCATAAGGTTCATCATACCGCCAGTAGGCTGACCATTAGACGGCATGGCAGAAGCATTAGGGGAGGAAGTCGGGCCGACCCCAAGATTCGAGGCCTTTCCCTTCCCACCGAAATAAGAGAACTGCTGGCCGTGACTAAGGCTATTCAGAAAATCCTGAGCAGCTTTATTAGTATCTACTTGGTCACGCATAATTAGACTCCGTACTGTGCAGCGCGTCGGTTAATAGCGTCCTGCTTAGCCTTAGCCGTAGTGGTAGACTGACCGTTCTGGTAAGTCTGAGCAGCCGCAGCAAGTTGTGCGATGAAGTCAGACTTTCCAGTATCCAGAGCCTTCTGTCGGTTAGCATAATCGTTCGACAGATCCCCATAAGCCTTAGTATAGACACCAGAGTTAAGCAGCCCACGAGATGCATAATCATCCGTGGTAGCAGTCTGGTCAATAACTTTCTGCTTACCTAGGTCAGCAACGTTAGTACCATACTGAGTGGTATACTGGCCGGTCTGGAGTCTCTGATTGGCTACATAGTCGCCATAAGCCTTCTTCATCTCATTCAACTGCGTCTGATAAGTCGTGTCACCAGCAAGGAACTGGTTAATATTAGGGGCTACAGGAGCAGGAGCAGGCATAGATGCAGCCGGGGGAGCAGGAGCAGCAGTAGGAGAAATAACTCCCGAAGAGTTATTGCCTACCCTGCCAGAAGAACGGTTAACGCTACCGCCACCGCTATTGGAAGAAACGGGCGGGCGGGAGGTCGTGACCGGCGGGCGAGACGGTGGAGCGGGCGCAGGGGCCTGCCTAGGGGGTGCTGGTGCAACCATAGGAGCATGCCACGGCTGAGGTTTTGGGTTCTTAAAAAGAGCAGGGATTGCCGAATTGACGGGCTGCATTGTGGGGCCGCCGCCACCTGGGTCTCTCAACATTACTGGTTCCCCTTAAGCCAAGGACTGGACATATAATTACCGCTCTGTGTTGCCTGCATTCTACGAAGCATAGCGTTTCGGCGAACCTTAGCCTGAAACTCTCGCTCGTCGTAGCCTGATTGTCCCTGAACTCCGACAGGCCCCGTATTAGGGGCATTAGTCCCACCGTACTGCTTATTACCAGCGGAGTATGGATTGAAAGATTGGCCCCTGCCTGAAATATAAGCCTGCCAGTTCTGGTCCATCACGAAATCTTTCTCGAAGTCTTCTGCTTACTGGAAGTAAAAGCAGTAATAGAAAATACTCTGAGCGGGCCCTGAGCAGGAGTCCCGTTTACTGTTGTACTTATCTTAAACGCGACTTGACGGAATCGCAATGATTTAAGCAACTTTACAAACACCCGAGTGCTAGAGGGGTTTGGAGTGCTCACGCTATCCGAGACGTTGATAATGATATTGATGGGTCGCGCCCAAGTCCCTAGTTGGGACCAAGTGAAAGCCTTGAGTTGCCCCCATGTTACAGGAGTATTGTAGGCTGTAGGATCTACCTCGAAGATGACAGAAGTCTTAGACAGGATATCTGTGCCCCAATACTGCAAGTGCTTGAAACTATAGGGGACATTGTAGTCGTAAGTCTTAGTCGTCAACTTACAAGTAAACGTCTCTATCAACGAACCAGACGGCGTGTCGATAATTCGATACCATCTGAGGTCTGTAGTAGAGTATGCGCCAGCGTAAAAAATGGGCCTATTGCTGACGCTATCCACATAAGGGTGCTGGTAGATAGCAGAGATGTAAAAGTCAGCCGTGGAGAAATCCCAGAAAGTAAAGGCCCTAGTCTTGATTCCGTAGACATACACGTTATCAAAAAAGTGAACGATGATACGAATACCCATAACCGACACAGCAGTTTCACTGTAGGCTACTCGGGCAGATCGCTTCTGGACCTTGAATACTACCTTCTCGTTCAACTGCTGCCAGACCCAGTTTTGGATCGAGTACAAGTAGTTCTGGTGGAGAACATACAGAACATTCTCATACTCAGCAAGACACTCGTTAGAAGTGATCCCGATAGAGCCAGAGAGTTTATTCACCTGACCGCGTGTAGGCTGAGTATCGTATCCAAAGAGGAATGTAGAGTTCGTCTTGAATACAATAATCGAACCTTGGTATGAATACAGCAGGATGATAGATTCGCCGTCCCCCTGTGAAACGTCGAAGAAATCTGATCCTGTAGTAAACACAGAGAAGTTAGCAGCGTTAGAGAAGTTAACTCGGTTAGGGTTAGCCGCTCCAGCACCAGCACCTACAAACAGTCGTTCCTTGTAAATAGCGGCAGTCACTCCACGAGCCATACCCGCGATAGAAGTGTATGTCGTACCATCCCAAGATCCACTAGCCGCCGCAGATCCTGTAGTTGCAATAATCCAAATCTTAGACTGATACTGAACTGCACAAAGGGTAGTAACACCGTTAACGATAGAAACAACGCCAGTAGTATTGGGGTCATACTGCTTGACGTTGTTGTTCTTGTCTACACCAATATAGTACACCGAACCGTCAGCCTTGATAAACTGACAAAGAATACGCAATCCTCCCGATGTTGGGGAAGATTGAACGTCTACAGCCGGACGATTAACGATAGACCCATCTAGGTCGATATCGAAATTAGTTAGTTCAGCGGCTTCTTGATCGGCGATAGTCGTAGGATCGGAGTACGTGTTAAGTCCTCCTGTCCACGGCCCGATCTTTACGGGTGTGCCCGGCATTACTGATAATCCCACATATCATCTTCGAGAACGGTGATAACCGGGTAGGTATCGTAAGCCACTCCGGTCTCCTTTTCCTGCATATTCGACAGGCCCTTGTCAAACTGGCTCAACTTATACTGAGAACTCTGGGAATCTTCGTCAAGTTCATAAGCCTGACCCATGACATATTCACACAGGCGGTTGAAATACTCATCAGGAACCGACAGAAGATCGCCGATAGCGAGGATTTCCGTGAAGTCCTTGACGTAATGAACCTGTAGCGCGCCAGTATCGGTGTTTTCTGGGACGGGGTACAACTTCACCAGACCGGCATACTGGTACCAAATCCTAGGAGTACCAGACGAGTCCAGATTAGGGTCATTCTTTCCGATGTACTCTTCGGCGGTCTGAAAAGACATATATTGCAGAGGGAAGCCGTTGAGATGGATAGACTTGATCTGTAGGACGTTTAGACCTGAGAGAGTGTAATCACTCTGACCGGAAATAACATCAGTCGTAGCATAGGCTTGGTTGACTGTATTAGTAATGAGGATCTCTCGCTGGCCCATATTGACCCAGCGAATGATATCAGTGTCATCAATCTGGACACCGGCCTCATCACCAAAGATCCGCTTAACATACTTACCAATGTCAGCGGCAGTCTTAGTGATAGCCTTGAAGTTACTCATACTTCACCCCATTATGCTTCACAGTCTTGGTAGCCTTAATGGCCCACCGAGAAAACTCAGCCTGCTCTTCCTGCTGCTCAAGTCTAGCCTTAGCCTTAAGAACTTCCTTAGCCTTCTCCATAGCAGCAAGTTCAGCCAAAGGATCTGTAGTAGCCATGTTAGCCCTAAAGAGACTAGCAAGAACTCGCTCGTCAAGTTCCGTCTCATCGAGGAACATCACCGGGTACTCAGGCAACCCGACAGGCGAATGGTAGACGGCAAATGGCTTAAGGTCGAAAGCCGTCCGATTCTCCGGGGGAACCCAGCGAAGAGAAAGTTGCGGGTCATAGTCCGCAATAATCTCAGCGATACGTTGAGCATTGACCGGGAGGGTCTGCTGCCCGATAATAACTGCGCCGCTAGTATTCACGGTAGTCTCCTAAATCCAAGTTCCGGTACTGGAACGTGCAACAATGGTTATTGGGTCCCATCCACCAGACGCGTTCCGAATAAACTCAGTAGATGCTAGCACTGTGATATTTACTGTGTCTGTGTTTGTCAGCCCATTAGAATCTGTCACGGTCAACGAGTAAGTAAGCACAGTGCCACTAGAGTTAGGAGGGGCGACAGTAGTGACAGTTGCCCCACTTCCTGTAATGGTGCCACTTGAAACACCGGAAGTTTGAGACCATGCGTGAGAAACAATAGTAGCGCCACCGTTACCAGATGAGGCGGTACCGTCGAGCGTAATAACTACTCCGGGATCAATATTGGTTTGATCCGGACCAGCATTGGCTGTAGGTGCAACCGCTGCGGGAGCAAGAGCAAGAGTGCTGGCTGCACCGCCGTTAGCAGTAGTAACATTGAATGCAGTAGAATCGGCACCCTGTGAACCCGTAGAAGAGACACCTTTATGGAAAATAGCAGTACGGAAGTTAGTACCCGCACCGTTAGTTACTCCCATAATATCTAGCGTATAGCCAGTAGGAGTAGTGAAAGTAGGTGGAGTTACCCCACTGTTCTTCTTGGCTAGGATAAACTGGACAAGAGAATCCCCTGTAGTAGCACTCACATCTGTGCCTACTTGGGCGCTGCCGCCCCCAGCAGAAGTAGCGAAAGCATTAGAGCGTACTGAACCAGCAGGGTAAACGATACCACTGGCAATACCAGTAACGGATGTAGTCCAAGTAACTACGATATTGTTACTTAGGTCACCAGAAACAGCAGTAGCAGCCCAAAGATAAGACTGATAAGCAGTACCCGCGCTACTCGCGTCAGGTCCAGAAACAACTGTCCACGTTTGCCCGCTACCGGAAGCAATAGTGGCTGTAGCAGTAGTTGACAGACCAATAGAGCGCACAAGCATAAGATGCCCGACAGCAAGACCAGCAGGCGGGGTCAAAGTGTGGACGCCGTTAAAACTAGTGGCTCCGTCGCCTCCACCAGTCATTGCGCCGATCGGTGTGTATGCCATTTAGTCCGCCTCTATTACCATGTTGCTGCCTTGGCCTTAAATGATGTATCAAAACTAGTCAGTAGCGCAGAACTCAAAAGTCCCCATCCCGCGGTCTCAACCATCTGACCACCAAGATCAAGAGCGTTTTGCGCAGCAGTCTGATAAGTTGCTTGATTTTGTACTTCGGTGCCAACCGTAAGTTGGTAGAAAACAGGTCCAGCCCACGGAGCAGATCCGCCATTTGCCCTAATATTCATCCAAGCATACTGATCGGTTTCTGTAGTGATAGTTCCAGTAGTAGGATGAGCGGCTGCCGTATCTACAAGACCAAGGCCATAATCAGAAAAGGCTAGGTGTTTTCCATGCGACATAGCCAAACTATACAGTAGATCACGGCCGTCAGGCCAAGAGTGAGAGATACCAGTAGAGATAGCATTCTGCCAGTCAACATGTGTGGCAAGTTCTATCAAAGTGTTAGGAAAAGCCGTTGCCGTATCATTTACACAACGAATAATACAAGCACCCTGAGTTGTCTGATTAAGCCCAGCATTGAACAACCTAATACCAGAAGGGCCGTCATTTCCTAGAATAAACGGCTCGCTGTAGACAACCATGGGAAGATCAGCAGAAACCATCACTACACGAGAGTTAAGGTCATACTTTACACCTGCGGCACTAATCATATTTTGCCATGATGCCATAGCTAATTCTTCCCACCAGTGACAGACATCAGCGTTCTGTCCGGGACGGGAGGCAAGAAATACCGACACAGTTCCAGTAGCGGTTTTTAGCCAAGCAGGACAAACTTCACCGGCCTGAATGCGAAGAGTGATCTTCGCACTGGAATAAGTGGAGAGGATATTATCCACGACAGACCAGTCATAAGTACCCTGTGTCGCCTCGATAGACGACCAAGGAACCTTAGCAACAATGTGATCTACGCCGCTGGCAGAAACATTAACCAACTTTGTAGGATCTACGCAGACAAGTCCACCAGCCACTCGGTAAGTCGTGGGTCCAATATCAGACCTGCCCGGCCTTTTCCACGTATTGTTCTGTCTCGTATAAATAGTGCCAGTGGGCATATCTTAGACCTTTTTCCACCAGTCGTTAGTGAGAGCATTGATTCCGGGGTCAGCGGTAGTGTTGAAAATAACGAGAACACCGGTAGCAACTGTCGGACGAGTAGTAGTAGTTGAAAAAACTACAGACCCTGCCGGAAGGTCTCCGAGTCCAATACCGCCCCAAGTAGTATCAAAGTTGGTGGAACTATTCTTCTTAGCAAACTGTCCGGTAGTTCCGCCAGTAGCAAGTCCCGGACCCGCAGGACCAGTTGCACCAGTTACACCAGTTGCACCAGTAGATCCGGCAGCACCATTAGTTCCGTTAGTTCCTACGGGTCCCGTTGTACCTGTAGGCCCAGTATTACCTGTAGGGCCGGTTGGTCCTGCGGGACCAGTTGGTCCTGCGGGGCCAGTAGCACCACCGCCACCAGAAGGAGGATTAGTGAAATAAGCCAAACGAAGATCGGCAAGACTCTTTCCCACGCCACTCACTCCTAGGGCAGTAATATAGAACTGCCTCTCTAGATCCAAAGAACTACTTGTTGCAGGCATTATCTGATCCTTGGTTTCTCGTTGTTTAACCTATATAGGTCCCGCAAACTCTGTTTGGAAGGATTAGCGACACCAGTAGCAGCGATAAGCCTAGCGCGCTCCCTATCAACAACGGAGCCAGTCGAAAATCCACTAACGATTAGACTAGCCATGATTTTATCAATTCGGGAGAGACTTACCATAACTTACCCCTACAGGTAGCCAAAAAGGGCCAAGGCCATATAGACCCTGGCCCCTTTTGGAGGATAAAATCAGCCCTCGATGATGTCTGAAAGCATTCCGTGAGTGTTTCGGCGGTTCGTGCCGAGTTCACTGTACTGGAAGATCGTAGCCTCATAGGCGTCAAAACCAGGGACGCGGTTCCACATCGCGCCGTCCATGTTCATGAAGCCCCAATCAGCATCCCGATAGACCTTGATGTTCTTCTCGTTCACCCAGAGAACACGGTTCGGGGGGCAGTCGATATCCGCGACAATCGGGATATCTCCCTTGTCAGTCGTGAAGGCAAGACCGGTGAAACCACCAGCAAACTCCTTCGTGTTGACATACTGCCTCTGCTGAGAAAGCAGGTTGAAGTATGCGCGACGAACACCGAGAGAGCAGAATCCGACAGTCGGGTAACCACCAGAAGTACGGATCGTGTCCGCGAGGTTGATCATCAGACCCTCGGAGAGAGCCCGCAGAGTTCCAGAGTTGGAGTCAATAGCAGACTTCCAAAGAGGCTCAACCGTCGGGTCAACGTTGAAAAGAGTTCCAGTGTTGGCAATCATCTTGCCGAAACCAGTCCACTCACGGTTAGCGTTGCCGGTACGCACAACGATGTCACCGACAGCCGAGTTAAAGACTGCACCAGAAAGAGTAGCAACGTTGGTCGTCGTGTTAATACTAGTGACCTGACGGTTAGAAGCCTTAACCGTCGGGGTCGGGTTACCAAGAGTCGTACCGTCAATAACATCGACCTGCATATCCTGCTGGAAATACAGAACCGAGCCGACAGTAACAGTGCTAACACCAGTACCAAGAGTGGCTACAACACCGACAGCGCCAGAACCATCGCCGTAAACCTGACGGTTACAGTCCTTCGCCAGATCCTCCTTAACTCCCTGAACCTCCTGATCCAGCGCGGTCACAAATGCCTGAGCATTAGTGTCAACGAGCCGAATAGTCTGACCAGAAAGCTGAATACGACCGTAGAGGTACTTAAGACCAATACGACCAGAGTTGAATCCCTGCTGACCCGCAGAAGGAAGCGCCTCAAGTTCGTTACGAGCACCGATACCGGAGTTACGGCGAGTGTGGATCGGGAAGACGGTATAACGACCACCAACATCGTGACCGACACCATCGGAAGTCTTCTCAATGCGTCGCAGAGCGACAACATCATCGTTCAACTGCTCAACTAGCCGGGGCTCGTAGATTTCCTTGGTAATCGCGGCCACGGTAGCAAGGGTTGCACCCATGTTTTTCTACCTCTCAGGTATTATTGCTGCTTGCTAAGTGACTGCGCGAGTTGCACAGCCAGCGCCTTAGCGCCATTGTTATCTAGTTTCGTGACATCTACACGCTGGGACGGCATTCCATTACCGCTAGGCGAGATAACACGAGGCGCAAAAGGAGAAGGTGCCTGCTGAGACATAATCTGACCCTCCATCTCCTTGTAAGCAGAAACTGCCTGCTCAAGAGAATACTTGCCAGTAGCAGCAAGGGAGAGAACATACCGCTCGTCGTAATTTCCATGCTTCTCACGAAGCGAGTTAAGTTCCGAGTCGATCTGCTGATTAACTGCCTCTGACTGCGCTGCTTCTTCCTTTGCAGTAAGAGCACGAACAACAGTATCAAGGTCGCCCCGCAACTTCTGAACTACAGGGCTGTCCTCAATATTAAACGGCTGCTCCTGAAAAGGATTAGCCAGATCAACTTCCTGCTGCTGTCCGTTAGCGGGAGAAGGCTGTACAGGCTGTCCCTGACCAAGCCCCCAAGCCTCACCAAAGTTTTCAACTAGTGCATCGTAAATAGCGCGGGGGTTCTGATTAGCGTACTCATAAAACCCAAGGCTACTTGCGAGTGCAGAAGGATCAATACCCTGATCGAGAAACTGCTTGTAGGGGGCGTACTTGGTTGTAACTTCCTGATAGTTCTGGTCCCACCTTTGAAGATGAGGGGTGATAGCGGGGTGAAGAGCAGCCGGGATAACTCCAAGCATCTCGTCCCAAGCCGGATTACCGGCAGGAGGTCCACTATCTACAGGAGCCTCAATACCATCTACAGGGGCTGCTGCATCCGCAGAAACTTCCGCGGTTCCTTCATCAGTCATTTCTATTCCTTCTATTACGGCTGTACCTGAGAGGCCCTAGCACGTTCTTATTCTACGATACTACACCATACTTAGTGCAAGTGTTTACTTAACTCCGGCGGCGTCAGAGATGAGACGCAGAGCCATGACCTTATCGTTTACGGTCAACTTCTCAAGACGAGCAGCCGTGAAGTAAGTACCGTTAAGCGTGGTCAGACGAGCATCAAGAGTTGCACCGTCCACATAACTAGCCTTCTCTGCAAGCGGAGAAGTCTTAGATCCAGCCCGAGTAGCGGCACGCTTATCAACAAAGCGAACCAACGGAATAGCAGTAGGCGAAACTGTGTTAGCCATTAGGGGGTCCTCCCGGAGAACTTGGTGGGAACTGGTTTCCCCCGCCACCAGAAGGTGCGGGAGGTCCCCCAATGGGAGTTCCGCTGCCATTATTAGGACCTGCGGAATCCGGCGGAGGGGGCATCATCGAAGCATTTTGAGCCGCACCAGCCAACGCCATAGCGTGAGTTGCAACGTGAGCCTCAAATTGCTGCTTAATCTCATCAGGGAGCATATCAAATGCCTGAGACTTCCTGAACCTGTTGTGAACGTCGATGTGAGTCTGGTGGTTATCCCACGTATTGACTGGAACGATATTCGGAGGAACAGTAAGTGGAGCCTGAGTTTGCTGGTCCTGCCCAAATCCCGCGTTAATCTTTGGTACTTGGGGCTGAGACGGTTGCATCTGTTCCAAACCTTGCACAGCAGCAAGTGCATCGTTTGGATTAGTTACGTCTTGCGGTAATCCAGGCATTTGCTGCTGTACTGCGGCAGGGTCAGGACCTTGCATTTGCTGCTGTTGCTGAGCAACTTCGGCAAGATACTGAGACTGCTCAACCATCTTCTGATGCTGTAGGATTTCCTCGATATCGAGCCTACGCATACGAAGATTTTCACGCTGTGCTGCGGCTTCATCAATCCGCAACTCATCGTAAAGTTTCTGGATTCCACCCATATCCATGAGAGCAAGAGCCTTCTCAGGAGGAATGAAACCACCCTTCATCAGATCCATAAGGAATGCCTGACGGGCAGCCTTAGAAACTGGAAGAGCAGAACCCGCTTCGATACGAACATCTGTACCGTTCTCGATCTGCGAGCCCTTGAGAGTAATAGCATCGAAAGTTCCCTCGATCCCTGTAATAGAGATCATACGAGGAATATCCCAATACTGGACTGCCAACGACAGGATCATCTTGGCAAGAGATTCCCAACCAAACTCAATACTCTGGTAAGCAGAAGTATTGGGAGAGTCATCCCGCTCCTGTAGATAGGAGATTGCAGTAGCAGCAGTAACACCGGAGGGAGTTTCACCTCTAGAAACGGCGTGCTGTGAAGAGATATCTTCCATATCTTGAAGAGCGTGAGACAACTCTTCGATGACGTAACTAGGAAGACCCTGCAAGGGAAGTGGCTGAGGGGGCTGAAAACCCGGCTTATAGAGAATAACCTGACCCGGCTCAGATGTGATCTTAGCAGGATCTACAGAACCCTGAGCAGCCGTCAACTGCGGCTTTGCCATGCGGTTCTTGGCCTCAATAATCTGAGACGTGGTACGGTTATACTCTCGCTGGGGAGAAATGAGGTCATTGATAACTGAGTCAGAGTAGAACTCACCAGTAGGAATGTGATCGAACTTGACGAACGGGAACATTCCATGCTTGTAGGGAAGTCCCATAATAGGACCATCCACAATCTGCTTGTCTACAAGCGTAACCATTCCACCATCAGGAAAACGAGGGTGACCACCGGGCTTAATCCACATCTCAAGAACGAGACAAGAGTCAAACGGGGCGTCACTCATCGTTCCAGCCTTAAACATCGAGTCGCCCATAATCTCATTAGCGGCTACGATAGTAGGCTGAATATCTGAAAGTTCGGGATAGTTCTGCTTGATCCACTCGACAGGCTTAGTGTACGCGTTAATTACATACGGCTGCTTCTGAATGTCAACTTCCATCAGATCGGGCACAAAGAGATGGAACGGGGTAACAGGAGAAGTACAGACGTCGCCCATAATGTGCTCAGCCTGATTAGCGTCCTTCTCGGTAGGATCCCACCAAGTCTTCATAAACCCTACACCAGTAATACACATCCAAAAAGCACACCGAGAAAACTCCTTGTGGAGTTGCTTAGTGTTGTAGAAATACTCCCAGACACGCTCACCAGCCTGAGCCGCAAAAAGATCCTCGTCATCAAAAGATGCGGGGACCACAGAGGCGTTAGGCTTATTGGAAGTAAATCGAGCCAACTCTGTACGAATAATGGGCTTGATCCTATTACGGATAGCCCTAACTCGCCACGGCGGAGCCTTCGGTTCGACAAGTCGGCCACCGCCCTGAGCAATACTCAGGTTAGTCATACCGGAATATGTCAGGTTCTGTCGGCCCTTATACATAGCGTAGTTAAGACGCCACTGACGCTCATAAGGCTGACGAGCATTTTTCATCTTCTGGTACTGCTTACAGACCCAACCTACAAGAGCCCTGTCAGCATCTGCCATAGCGATAGCATCTGGCGAGACGTTGGTAAGCGGGTTAGCGCGAGCCGTCATCGGCGAAGTCGTCATAGATTGCACTATCCTCACTTACTAGTGTCTGATGAAAAAGAGCCTCAAAGCGTTCTGCTTCTTCCAAGTCTGTCATCCCGACAGGTACAATTTCCTCATTCGAGGTTGAACTCATCGAATGAATTGCTTGAAACTCCAGCGGGCTCCGAGAGGAGATTATCGAAGTCAACTTCGTCAGTTCCGAGAAGAGGCTTCTTGTCAACTCGCTTTGGTGCTGCCGACTTTCGAGGCTTTGCATCCTCAGACTCTGTAGAAATATCTCCTGCTTCCGCTCCTGCGCGCGAATGAAAATCGCTAGGATCGTAGCAAGAAGCAATACTGGCAAAATCAGCAAAGAGACGATCAACGTTGTCAACATAATCAGCCTTAACTAGCTTCTGACCAGTCTCAGCCAGATAATCGGTAACAGCGGCATCAACAGCCTTCTCCGCTTCCGCGAGAGGTACATAGCCAATAGCAGTAGCGGCAGATCCCATGCAAAGGTCACAGATGTAAAAACGTCCGTAGCCGATAAAAGACATGCCAAAATCAACCATTGGCCTCTTAGCGGAGCCACAAATACCACACTGACCGGGAGCAGCGAGAGCAAACTCTCGAACCTGAAAACGGTCACTCGGAGAAGGCCGTTGAATATCCATTACTTGTCCAGACCGTCAAGATCCACGTCAGCGTCA
>LDNO01000005.1_pt3 | contig 26381 bp, 23 predicted proteins | sample 350531 | NCBI WGS metagenome assembly LDNO01 (sample SAMN03646987, study PRJNA283341) | glacier metagenome | biome: Glacier; material: cryoconite; isolation source: sample AB 0.2 micron filtrate containing viruses sediment from cryoconite holes | place: Svalbard: Ny-Alesund, Austre Broggerbreen...
ATAAGAAGGTATCTTCTAGTTTGTCATGTAAGGCTTAAAAATATCTCTCTTATTTTCTTCTTTAACGCCTTATACTAAAGAAGACCCTTATAAGCCCAATGCTCTGGAATAAGCCCAATGCTCTGGATTCTGAATAGTCTTAGAATAAGCCATAATCTGGGTTTCAAAAGATAGGGGTGTGGGCGGCACCCCCTCCGCAGGGGTATTAACTGATATAAGGTGTAAACGTCATTATCTCCGTCCGTCATTCGGGCATTTGCACGGGCTTTTGACTAGAATCTGTATTGTTTTGCAGAATTAAACGCTCGTGAGAATCTGTACTTTATTTTCCTGGATGACTGCGCCGCCGAAGCCAAAGCCTGATAAAGAAAACAGAATGAATAGCAGAAAAGACTTGACAGACTGCAAAGCTCTGCTATACTGAAGACCAGAGCACAGGACAGAGCACAGAACAGAGCTAAGCGCAAGTGAATTAGTATCTTTACAAAATAGTTACCCGCAAGACTTGACAAACAGACAATCCCTGATATACTGAAGTTCAGGTTAGAAATTGGTTTAAGACAAACCCGCTAACCAACTGGTCGGAAGACCAACCCGCTAGGGGGTTTCCTAGTATGTTCTAAATGGAGTATTCAATATGACTGCTAACACACAGACTTTCGCCAAAGTGGCTATCGACGTTTCTAAGAAGGCCACCGAAGGCGCTAAGAAAGGCCAGTTCGTCAAGCAAGGCGAGATTGGAATTTTCGTCCCTACGCTGGCGGCAATTGCTGCTTTCGTTGCCGGCGCCACTGTCAAGACTGACGACAAGGGCGCGGAAGTGGTAGAAGATGGTTTACCCGTCTTTGTCTCGGACGAGGCAAATTGGGTGCAGGGCGCGTTGCTGGCTGCCGTCAAGGCACAAGCTCGCAACAAGCTCGTATCTGGCACCGCCGCGGTCAAGGAGGGTTTGAAGATTCCAGAGAGCTGGGCCGAGCTGTGCGCCGAAGGTTCCCGCAATGGTGGCGAAGCTCTGGCCATCCTGCGCGATGCTAAGGCAGCATTCAGCGAGTTTGTCGCCAAGTTGGGCAAGTCTGACAATGCGGCTGCTACGCTCAACACGTTGTTTGGTAATCGTGCGGCATTGCAGCTTCAGACGGCAGCAAACAAGGCTAAGATGTTGGCCTACGTTGAACAGTTCAGCAATGCCCTTGATGAGGCAACACTGGAACGCCTCCAGAAACCTATCGAGGCTGTGATTGCATCGTGCGCCGAAGTGGCAAGTGCCGAAGACTTCTAAGCCCCTGCTTAGTTTAGCCTGCTAGTCAGGCTTTCCAGTAGCCCTCATTGTCCTAGTGACTTTGGGGGCTTTTTAACGTCTATAGTTTCTTAGTGGGGGCTATGGGCTTTTTTCTATTCCTGGCCCGCGCGACTGTATTAAAACCACGCCTCTAATTTTTCTAAATTTTTATACCTTAAACATATACTAACGCTTCTTTAACTAATCTATTGAGGATCTGTAATCTACAAGCGTATTTGTGAAAGCTATGCTGACCGAATCCGTAACAGTTCCAGCAGGAGCGCGGATAAAAGGCCGCTTTGGTACTATAGGCTAAGATAAGCAAATCACTGGCTGCTGCCAGAGAAAGGATATTAGAATGAAAGAAGCGATACTAGAATATCTTGCCAAAGGCGTAGCCGCAGTAGATGTTGGAAAGATTGTGGGATGCTCTGCTTCTTACATTTCTCAGCTCTGCGCTGATGAAGAGTTCAAGGCAACTGTCTTGGAAAGAAGGGTACAGTATCTTGCCACCGTTAAGCCAGATGACAGGCTGGAAGACCGCTATGAACAGATGGAGCATAAGCTTCTGGATGCCATGACTACTGCAATGGGAACTGCTGAGCTTCCTGCGATTACAATGGCCTTGGCAACATTGCACAAAAGACAAGCCTACAAAAGTGGGCATATTATCCCTGGCGCTTTGACTCCTGCTGGTGTCACCAACATTCAGAACAACACTACAATTGTGTCTTTGACCCTTCCAGCTCATGCCCTTGAAGCACAGAAGAGCCATCTTACGCTGAATAGCCAGAGTGAAGTTATAGCGATTGACAATAAACCACTGGCTCCTATGCCAGCTACTGCTGTAAAAGACTTATTCAACGGCATAGCCGATAGAAGGGCAGCTGTTATCGCCGCAAAGCAAGCTTCTGATAAGGCTGGTGCTTTACTGCAAATGGAAATCTAATGTACAAGAAGCCTATTACCCCCTTTATCGCTCATAAACAAGGCCCAGCTACTGCTCCGGCCCAGCAAGACCAGCAAAAGAGGGTAGTGGATAGCCTTGGTCACTTCTTTCTAGCTCGAAATCCTCTGCAAATGGAGGCAAAGAAGAATGGCTGAATTGATGGAACGGGCTGAAGTAGCAGTAAGTGCTTCGCAAGCTAAAGATTACAACGTAAAAGCCAAAGAAGCCTACGCTAGAGGTAAGATTGACATTAACTTCTTTGCCTCGCTGCTAATTCCGCATGTAATGGAGTCTGCTTTGCCAGACTTCTACGTTGCCATCTTCAAGCTTCTGACTACAAGAACAGTAGAACAGATGGGAGCTATTCTTCGCTTTGCTCTTGGGCTTCCTCGGGGTCATGCGAAGACTACGTTCATTAAGATTCTAATCTGTTGGCTTATTGTTTATGACAAAATTAGCTTCGCAGTCATCATTTGTGCTTCTGAGCCATTAGCAGAAGAGTTGTTAGCTGACGTATCCGAGATGCTCGGAGGTAGCAATTGCGAAACCATCTATGGTAAGTGGGAACAGAATCTTTCCACTGATAACAAAGTCCTTAAGAAGGGTTTTTATCACGGCAGAAACATCATTCTAGCTGCTAAAGGCGCTCAGACTGCTATGCGTGGCCTAAACATTAAGCACCAGCGGCCAGATTTGATATTCTGCGACGACGCACAGACTAAGGAAAACGATGAGTCTCCTACTGAGCGATTAAAATTTCGCAAATGGCTTGTTGCTATGTTTAAGATCATTGCTCCTAAAGGTGATCGTCTGATTATCTATGTGGGCAACATGTACTCGCAGGATTGTATCCTCTGGCAACTAAAAGAATCACGTAGCTGGATGAGTATGGTAACAGGTGCAATTCTGGAAGATGGAAAGTCACTATGGCCTGAACTGCATTCTATTGACTCGTTAATGGACTCTTACCTGCATGATGAGGAGCTTGGTGAAGCAGACGTCTGGTTTGCGGAAGTAATGAATGATCCAGTTAACAGGGCAACCACGCTTCTGCATGACAGTCTTCCTGAGTATCCCTATGCTAACTCTCCTACTGTACCTGACGGAGTATTTATCACTTTGGATCCGGCTGGCTTCCGCGATCATTCTGACGATAACGTAATTGCACTTCACTATGTCTTGAATGGTAAGGGCGTAGTTGTAGAAACCATCACAGATCTGAAAGATCCAGAGCAGATTATTCTAGCTACATTGAAATTGGCTGTAGAACATGGTGCCTCCTTAATAGGCATTGAAGATACTGGCTACCAACAGACTTTGCAATTCTGGATGAAAAAGTATATGACTCCTTGGATGATAACCAATATCCACGTAGTACCAATGAAACCAAAGAATCGAACCAAAGAATCTAGAATTAGGCTCTTTATCCAGGAACTTTATGCACAGAATTACTACCTAGCACCTGCTGTGCGTGCTGCTTTTGTCTGGCAAGCGTTGAAATACAAGCTCGGCATAAAGAAAAATAAAGATGATTTGCTAGATGCTTGCGCATATGCACTTGATATTCGTAATGAATTCTGGACTCTTATCAAGAACAATCGTACCACTGTGCTATTAGCATCAGCAGCCGCTCGTGTAATCAGCAACAACACACCTTTCTAGGACTATCATGGCCACTACTGCTTCCAAATCTCTGAATATTGATCCTAATAATGTAACTAAGCTTTCTCCTCAAGCAGAGAAGAACGTAGCCAATTTTGTTCGTAGTATTTTGGCTCATCATCAGAATTTTACCACTTTCCAGAATAAGCTGGATGCTATTGATGTGGCATATGCACGTTATCAGCAAGAAGAATCAGACGGTGAAAGTAACGGAGTTGATCGTTCCAAAGCAGCTGAGATTGCCTGTGATGTCTTCTCCACTGACAAGATTACTCCACCAATCGTCATGGCACAAGTGGATAGCTACATTGCATATCTGGCAGAAGTATTTTGCAGTGGCAATCCAATCTTCCCAGTGGTATCTACTCCAGCCAAGCGTATCTGGGCTGATCAGTTAGAGACTCTAATAGATGATCATGCTCAGATTGGCGGGTACGCCCGTCAGATTCTGATGTTTCTACGGGACGCGGGTAAATACAACTTTGCTGGCATAGAAGTTGTTTGGGATGAGATTCCACAATTCAATGTAGCCGCAGATTTCAACACAGGGACAGGGAAGAGCATCAATCGCACTGCCAAGAGCTTTACTCGTCTACGCCGGCTCAATCCTAGGAATATCATCCGCGACATTAGCGTGCTGCCAGGTGACGTATCTGCCGAAGGTGACTTTGTGGGTTACGTAGAGATGGTCTCCAAGACTAAGCTGAAGCGTATGTTAAATACACTGACAAACAAGCGTAAAGCTATGAATGTCACGCAAGCTATGAACAGTGGTTCCTCATCTGCTACGTCGATGCCTTCGCAAGCCTATCGCCAAGATCCTGTGATCAGCGAGTATGTATCAGATCCACATCGTACTAACGGGGTTGACTGGAACTCATGGTTTGACGGAGTGCAAAAGAATGGAGCACGCGGTCCAGCTTATGGTACCCAGTACGAGCTGGTAACAATGTACGCTCGCATCATGCCTGCTGATTTTGGTATCAGTGCAGCGCAGCCTAATACTCCACAGATCTGGAAGTTCCAGATGGTAAATAATCAGTGGGTAGTTTGTGCTGATCGCATCATTTCAGCCTACGACACATTGCCGATTCTGATTGGTCAACCAATTGAAGATGGCCTTGCTTATCAGACCAAATCTGTGGCTGAAGCTGCTATTCCTTTCCAACAAGGTGCTGAGACTCTACTCAACATCAGATTTGCTGCTGCACGTCGTGCCGTATCTGATCGTGCACTTTACCGCGCCGACATGATTTCTCCAAAAGACATCAATTCCAAGGCAGCGGCGCCCAAGATTCCAGTGACCATTACGCCATTGTCTTCAGCCGGTTTGGAACAAGCATACAAGCAGATTCCATTTGACCTGCGTGGCACTGAAACCGCAGTGCAAGATGCTATGGTCATCGCCGGCTTCTCCAAAGACCTTGGTGGCCTGAACAACCCAAGACAAGGTCAGTTCCAGAAAGGTAACAAGAGCGTCGTGGAATGGAATGACACCATGTCAGGCTCTGATGGTCGCTTGCGCTTAGGTGCTTTGACGCTGGAACTCCAAGTTTTTAGCCCGATGAAGTCAATGATGACACTGAATATCTTCCAGTACGGCGACGACGCTATGGTGGTATCGCAGAAGACTGGTGAAGTTCTGGATATCAAGCTTGACATTCTACGTAAACAAGTCCTGGCCTTCCGTATGGCGGATGGTTACACACCAAAGTCCAAGCTTATGGCTTCAGACAGTCTGCAAGCTATCATGCAAATGATTGCACAGTCGCCGCTTCTGCAGCAGCGTTATGGTACCAGCTTGCCCGGTATGCTAGCCTTTCTTGCGGATGGTATGGGCGTCAAGAACCTGGAACAGTTTGATCCAGTATATGTGGCACAAATGCAGCAAGCACAAGCGGGGCAGCAGTCGGCCAATCTGCAGCAAAACACATTGCAAGATCCTATACAACAGCCCGGAGCTCCTGGTGCTGCGCTTCCCGTGGTTCCAGCAGGACAGGTTGCTCTACCTGCAGCTGGGGCTGCTCAACCGCCTACCCAGGCAGCCCCTGGGATACAGGCTTCTCTCCCGTAAGGACGTCCCATGTCAAACTTTTTTCCTAAGATTGAACTGTCTGAGACAGAAGAAGCGATTGTAGCTCAATCGTTGTCTCATCCGACAGTTAAGAAATACTTTCAGTCTCTCGCTCAGCCACTGCTAGCTGCCGTATCCCACGGTCTGCCGGCTCATGGCGAGGACGATACCGTATACCTTCGCAGAGTGGCAGTTGTGAAAGGTAATCTGGAGACACTCAATAGTCTTCTATCAATCCAAGCGGCTTTGCCAGTCGCACAACAATCCCAGTAACTCAGGAGTATCATTATGTCATTTCTCGAAAGCGTAGGAACCATGTTCAAGAAGCCCGATGGGCAACAGCAGCCGCAAGGTATGAATGGTCAACCCATGCAACGGCAGAATCCGCAAAACGGACAAGGTAGCCAGCAAGGGCAGCAGCAACAAACCCAGCAGAGTAACCCCGGCGCTTTGCCCGGCCAGAATGCTGGCCAAGAAGGTGAAGCCGATCCGTGGAAACCGTATGCCAAGATGTGGGATACTCCAACGGAAGGGGATAAAGCACCAAGCTTTACCCTCAAGCCCGAAGACTTGAAAGGTGTGGCAGATCAGCGTGACTTTACCAAGGGTATGCCACCTGAGCTATTAGCTCGTGTTCAAAGTGGTGATGGCAGCGCGTTTGTAGAAGCTCTCCAGCATGTTGGTCGAAGCGTGTATTCCACGTCTCTTGACGATGCTTCTAAGCTGACAGGAACGTTCTTCGATGCCAGGGAAAAGCACAATGACAAGGGTTTCGGCCAAAAGGTCAAGAATGAGCTGGTCAATGATCAGTTCTCAGAAGTTCAGGGTTCCAATAATCCTGTAGTAAAACAGCAGCTTTCACAGGTTGCAAAAGGTCTCCAGCAGCAGCATCCTGATGCTTCGCCTAAAGAGATCAAGCAGATGACGATTGATTATGTCAAGAATCTGCACTCAGCGGTATTCCCGCAAACACAGTCACAGCAAGAAGGTAACGGCCAGTCGGCTGATACTGACTTCGAAAAATGGTTTAACGAATAAGAAAGCCTTTGGGCTAATAAACCGTTAGATCATTCCATTTTCTTTGTTTGCAATTATCTTTTATAGATTGGAATATATCATGGGTCTCGCAACAGGCATTTTCAACGCCAACGATGGCAATCCTGCTGAACTGAACGCGCGCTCTTTTGCAGCGCAGATTCTTCGGCGCTTCCCCAACGGCTCTGCGCCGATGTTTGCTCTGACGTCCAAGGCTGGCAAATCTCAAGCCAAGTCTTCGACTCACGGTTACTTCACCAAGACAATGACGTTCCTGGTTCTCACGCTTGGCGCTGCTGTCTTGGGCGGTGCAGCTGCTGTCGTGGTGCCTACTACCGCAGGCATGGTGGCCGGTATGCTGTTCACCAATCTGACGACACGCGAGAATATCCGGGTGACTGCCGTTACTGACGGCGTTACTCTGGCCGTCACGCGTGGCTTTGGTCGTGTGGCAGCAGCTGCTATGTCCATCGGGGACAAGCTCATCCAAGTGGGCACTGCCTACGAAGAGGGTTCCAATCGTCCAGTTAGCCGTCGTCTGACGACCGTGTACGTGCCAAACTACACGCAGATCTTCCGCAATGCGTGGGCTCTGACTGACACGGCGCGTGCCTCCTACGCAGAGATGGGGATCAGCAACATCGCAGAAAACAAGAGCGATTGCAGCATGTTCCACGCTGTAGACATCGAGTCTGCCATCATCTGGGGTCAGCCCAAGATGGATACGACTGGCACCACGCCAATCCACGCCACGCAAGGTGTCCTCGACGCCATCGAAGAGTATGTCCCGCAGAACTCCAATGCTGCCGGCGCCACGACCAACTATCCGCAGTTGGTTGCTCTGCTTGAGCCTGCGTTCCTGTACTCCAGCAACCTGGGTGACCCGAAGTCGCGAACCTTGTTCGTCGACAACACGGCTGCTCGCGTGTTGAACGAGATTGGCCGGCGCAGTGGTGAGATTTCCATGGCCAACAACCAGACTGACTTCGGTATGAAGTATACAACGTTCGGGTTCTACCTCGGTAGCCTGGACATTGTGATTCACCCGCTTCTGAATGGTCTTGGCCAAACCGGCATGTGCATCATTGCAGACATGCCTGGTCTGAAGCTGGCCTACATGGATGGGCGCGACACCAAGCCAGAAGACTATGGCATGGGCGGCAAATCTGCTGACTCTGGCCAGGACGCGCAAGGCGGCAGTCTGACGACCGAGCTTGCAGTCGAACTGATCAACCCCTATACCTGGGGCGTGATTACCGGCCTGACTGCTGGCCTCGGCGACGTTATGCAAACGCAGACTGTTGCCTAATCAGTAGTGTCTTCATTGCCCAATTTGGGCGCCTGCACATTTAGTCTCCGCTACTCCCGGAATCCAGCTAGATGTGCAGGTTTTTGAAGCTCTTCCATCCACTCATCATCAAGGAACATCATGTCACTTACTACAATGCTTGCTGCCAAGAAAGTAGCTGCTGACGCGGCTAAGGCTTTAACAGCCCCGCCGCCAGCTACTGGCATCCAGACCAGTACAGACAAACCGCTGGATACTGGCAATACCAAAGTCCCATCCGTCGATCACAACGAAGCTCCGCCAACGCCGCCGGCTATTGATCAAAAGACTCCAGGCGCCGTTATTGAACACAATCCCCTGGCCGCCAACACCAAGACTGGCACGACAGCTCCTGCCCAACAGACGTTGAACGACGTCGTACTGGAACAGGATACTACCACGCAGAAGTCCAATGTGACTGAAAGCTTCTCCGGCGCCGCCTACCCTGCCAATGTCGGCATGGTGCTCGAGGATAACGTGATACGTCCTGAAAGCTTCACTCTGTACCATGGCGACACTGCGCCAGAAGGAAGCTTTGTAGTTGGCTCACTGCGCCAGCTGACTGATCTGCACGGCAATCGTATCTTGCCTGTGGATGGTCTGTACAAGCCCACTACCGAATGGCAATCAAAAGAACTGGCCTACTTTGCGGCCAAGAACCTTGGCTACGTCATGACTGCTGCGCAGTACAACAAAGGTCGAGCTGCTAAGCTCCGCAAATAACGGCTTCTAGCCAAGGAGTGGATGATGGACTTCAACGATATTGTTTCCGACATTACGCGCGTGACCAAGCGCCCGGATAAGCTTCTTGATGCGCAGCGTGAAGTAAACGCTGCTGTTATCGCTTACTCTACAGATTACGACTATGCTCGTGGGCTGCTGGAGAACAGTATCGTCATTACTACTGAGCTTTCGCAAGCGCTGGTTATTGCAACTAGCTTTCCTCGCTTGCGTAAGATCGCCTATATTAAGCGTGGTGGTACTCGCCAGTTTATCACGCAACTATCTACCAATGAAATGTTCTCATCGCATCCCTGCGATACTCGAGACAAGTATTACATCCAAGGAAGCAACGTCAACATCAACATGAAAGTGTCTGCCAATACCCTTGATGTGGGCTGGTACGAGTTCCCAGCTACGCTGACTAATGGGAACAGAAACCACTGGATGCTAGAAGGCGGTTGGCACTTTGTTCGTGCACGCGCATTAGCAAGGGTCTTTGATGACATTGGAAACACAACTGAAGCGCAGAAGCTTGAACAAGCCGCTAATCGCGACTATGGAATCTACCGCGCGCAAGCCGTTGCTGCCGGAGGCTGATTTGAAACCATCTCAAGCGGATTCTACGGGTAGCGACGCTAACGCTTCTAGCGTGGATAATGCGAAAGAAACCGAGGCTGCTGTATGGCGTTGTGGAAAACACTTTGAGGAAATTCTACAACAGCAACAAGGCTTCAAAACCAAACTGGATGATGGAAATGCTGTCTTCGACGGATTTAAGCTGACTCTTTCTGTTGTTGAAGAGCAAATGCGCAATCTCAACACGCTGCTAACTAGCCATACACAGCTTCTAGATTCGCAAGCCAAGATGTTGAAAGAACATAATGATATGTATGCTAGTTTCAGAGCTTTTGGTACTAGCGTCAAAGTGATAGAGCGCGCTGCTATTTTTATTATGAAGTTTGGTGGTGCTGCTGTGATAATCTGGGGAGTATGGGAATATGCTATTCTCGCAAGTTTAAAAGGATATAAGCCATGACATGGTTTCGTCCTGGCTACGGCCAATCAGCAGGTACTGCTAAAGCTGGCTTTCCTGGTATTATCCACGAGAAAGCCGATCAGCTTATTCAAGGAGGTAGGCCGGGTGAACACTACCATCTTTCTGCTCTTCAACTCACGCTGCTATTTGACCGTATCCAGAATTTCCGTGCCCTTGAACCTGCTATGGTTGTAGTAGGTAATAATGTCACGACTGGAGATGCTACAAGTGACTTTGTTACTATCTTGGATGGTGATATAGTCATGGTTCCAGTGGATGCCTCTTATGGCTTAAACTTTAATGCCGTTGTAGGAGCTCCTGTGGTTGTACCACCAGATCCTAGCGGAGATGAATTCTGGGGCAATGTACTTATATTGTTTGTTGGCGGGGGAGCTAGCAACACCACAACAGGAATAAACAAAAGTCCCTATCCTGTGTCTATCTTCAGCCAATCTCCTTCTGGTGTAACTGTCACAGGTCACTACAAGTCTACACCAAAGAGATTTGGCTATTCTTCATGGGATATGGGAAATATAGCAGTATATGGCGCAGGTGGTATCCTACGCCTAACTAGCTCGGAAGCTATGTATGATGCTTTTACTGCTGAGATAGATATCTACTTTAAAGCGATTACAGGAATTGGCTTTGGTGATTATTGGATAGTTGGACCTATTCCTGGTCTAGGTTATGCGTATCGTGTCGATATTCAAACTAATGGCAAACCTCGTATTAGACTATTTAATAATGTTTTGTACGTGGGTGCAGTAACTATTTGGGATTATGAAGTAGAAGGCTTTTTGATAGAGTCTGGGCAATGGTACACATTTTGTGTAGAGCGTGATGACGCCAAAGTTACACGTTTTTATATAAACGATACGTTGTTATACACCTCCGTCGCAGAAACCTCCCGACGAATGATTCTAGGAAATATGCTTCTAGGTGAACCCATGGACGCGTATTTGTGTAATGCTAGACTGACAAAAGATGCTGCTCGCTATGCTGGCGCACGGACTAATGCAACTGCTCCTTATCCAGAACACTAGGAAACAATATGCTTCACGCAAAGATTAAACTCGGTGACCGTCATGCTATTGTTGACATGGTATTTGTTGATGCAACAGCTAAAGCGGCTTATGTTCCTGATCCAACGGACACAAGTCTTCTGTACAAAGTGGCGTATCAAGAATCCACTACCTCATTCTTTGCTTTGACTAGCTTGTCCCCTATTGTGTGGACAGCTTTAGGTGGTCCTCCGCCAGCCGTTACCGCAGCCAGTGTATCTATCCTTGATGTTGCGGGTTACTACTCAGCTGTTAATGTAGAAACAGCATTAGCTGAAACAGCTGTCCTGCACAATGACATTATAGCATCCCAGCTAGCACTTCCGTATTTCAAAGATGTGGCAGTCTCGGATGAAGTTACTGCATTAGCCCTCACAAATAAGATTACATTCCACTGGAATGGCGCTATGCAGGTCAATACCATATGGATTGGTTTGACTACGCCCCAAGCTACTGGTACCGTGCTTACTGTTGATATTAAACAGAATGGCGCCTCTATTTTTACTACTTTGTTAACAATAGATAATACTGAAGCCACAAGTCTCACTGCGGTTACTCCGTATGTAACCGCATTTAATCCTACTAATTTTGTTAATGGAGACAAAGTTGAGATTCTTATAACGCAAGTAGGAGATGGTACTGCTAAAGGATTGAAAGCATACTTCAAAGGTATCAAGTATGGTCTCTAATCTGCGTAAACTTTTTGCTGAAGTCAAAGCGCATAAAGAGCGTGGCTTTATTATCAACCCCTTTGTCTACGGAAGTGGAGGTCCTCCTCCGCCACCACCTCCTTCAGTATATCCTGAGTGGAATCCTGCGGATAAGCAAGCCGGAGTTATCTTGACCAGTGGCAATCGTAATGGTTCTTACACCAGCCGTTTCGATTCTAATATGCGTGCCACATTACCAAGAAGTACTGGTAAGTTTTACGCCGAACAAACTTTAATAGCTGTAGCTGCGGGAGCTTATATTGATTTCGGCATCTGGCCAATAAGCTTTGGTATTAACACTTATTCCTATCTTACTGCTGGTCTGTACAGACTCGTACCTGGAACACGATCAGCAGGAGATGTGTTTGGAGTAGCTTTTGATGCGGATACGGGGGGTGTCCAAATATATAGGAATGGAGTTTTTGTAGCTAATGGTGCGGCGCTACCCCCAAGTACTAATGGTGCTCTATTCGTGAGTGACGATGATCAGGCTTCTGGTTATACTGAATTTCATATAAATGCGGGCCAAGATGCATTTGCGTACGCAATGCCGGTAGGCTATAGTAATTGGGCTGGAGCAGGTGGTACTCCGGCTCCTCCACCTGCGGGCGTGACTTATGCTACATGGAGTCCTGTAGATAAAGCTCCCGGGGCAGTACTTACTAATTCCAATAATACCCATACTGGGGTAGATAACGCACCTGCTAGATCTACTATTGGTAAAGCAGCTGGTAAATGGTATTGGGAGATGACTTCTGCTGGTTCTAGATTTCCCATAAGTGGGATTGGAACTTCTGCAGCTGTATTGAATTGGTATCCAGGGCAGAATAACAACAGCTATGGTTTTTACGGTGTTGGTGGTGGTATATTGCATAATGATGCCTATGTAGTAACAGGGTTAGGCGGGTGGGGTGGAGCAGACTTATTTGGTGTATGCCTTAATATGGATACTCTTGAATTAAAAATGACAAGGAATGGAGCAGATATGGGCTTTACTATCGCTCTTGCCGCAGGTACTTGGTTTGCTATGGCAGGTGGTGATACAGGCTCATCTACGTCCAATACCACAGTTAATTTTGGAGCTAGCGCATTTACTTATGCTCCTCCAGTTGGCTTCAACGCAGGACTGTATGTATGAATCCACGCCTCATAGCATCGTTTTTGCTATTAGCAGGTTCCATTCTGTTAAAAGCTCTTACTGACTATGAGGGCAATGAGTATCGTCCCTATAAAGATGTAGTTAGTGTAGTTACTGTTTGTCGAGGGCACACAGGTAAAGACATTATCTGGGGCAAAGTTTATTCTGAACAGGAATGCAATGATCTTCTGGTCAAAGATGTCACTGAGCACGGTAAAGGTATTCTTGCGTGTATCACTGTACCACTTGCTCAGACAGAGTATAATTCCTACACTTCTCTTTCATTCAACATCGGTGTATGGAATTTCTGCCATTCTACGCTAGTGAAGAAGCTAAACAAGGGTGACTATGTCGGAGCTTGCGGACAAATCTTGCAGTGGGACAAAGGCGGTAAACCTCTTAGAAAGATTCGTGGATTAACTATCCGTAGGAATAAAGAGTATGTAAGTTGCATAGCTCCTGCATACAACCAGCGGACAACTTTTACTGTTGAGAGAATCCCGGAAACTCAGAAAGATCCACGTAAAGTTATTAAACATGGCATTGAGGTAGTACCAAATGATTGACAAACTTATCTACGGCTTTGCAGCCTTCTGCATTGCCTTCGTCCTTGGTGTATGGTTCGGTATTCGCCATGAAGAAGGCGTAGAGGCTAAAAGGCAAGCGTCAGCTCTGACTGCTGTGATTGTCAGAAGTAATAAGCAAACTGCTGCTGATAACAAAGATTCTATAGCTCGCACTGCTGCGACGGACAAGCTGGACACTAAGACTTCAACATTGCAACAAAAGGTGCGTTATGAAACTATTACAAACACTGTTTATCGTGATTGCCGTATCACTGATAACAGCCTGCACGACCTCACCAGTCTTGTTGACGCAGCGAACTCTGCCGGCAGACTTGACAAGACCGTGCCCACTGGTACAAGCACCCGCTGATAATAGTATGGGAGAGTTGCAGAATCTAGCTGCCTCTGCTCTCAAGGCACTAGCGGGTTGTTCCAAACAGAATGCAGACTGGCTCGATTGGGCACAGAAGGAGATTAAGTAATGGCTACTCAACCAGTTGCCGGCTTAGAGACAATCTACCCTTTGGGAACCCGTAGTGGAGATAGCATTCCGCTAGACGTGATTAGCCCGGTGGGGCTTTTTGTCGTTGGCGTGCAAGGAGCAGCCCCGGTGGCAGCTACACTACCTGCTGATTATGCTCTGGTCAGTATTTATGCTACTGATGATTGTGTCATGCAATTCAATAGTGTAGCTACCACGTTGGCCGAAGGAGTAAATATGGCTGGTTCAGTATTTGTTCCTGCCCAGACATTGTTGACAATGTATCTTGTAGCCGCGCCATTTACTGTCTTGGCTATTAATTCTGCTCTTGTAGGTGGTGTTCTATTTATTCAAAAGATTGTCAAGTATCAAGCCTTGGCTATTCCTCAACAATTCTCTAACCAGAGTTAAATCATGACGCAAAGCGCTAAGATTATCGACTTGACAAGGACATTCATTCCCGTCAAGCCGACTGCTTTCCCTGAAACGATGCATGGTACTTCACAAGAAGATTCGCCAGAACAGCGTGTGCCAGTAATGGCGTACAAGGGATACAACTTTTTGCCAACTCCACAGGGCTATAAGAGCTTCTTCGGTATGAACCAGAAAGTATCTATCTCTGATCTTCCTTCTCGTTGTGACGCAATCTTTATCTTCATGAGTGAGACCTACGAAAATATCTTCGTGGCTCTATGCGAAGATGGCATCTGGTATTGCAATGGCACAGTAGCTGGTACATGGTATCATGAAATTATGTATCTTGCTGAAGAGAATCCTTTAAAGCATCACGACTGGAGCTACTGTGTCATCAAAAACAAGCTGTATGCGTTTCAGCAAGGGCAAAAGCACTTTATCAAGATAGACTCTGCTATTGTAACGCCGTTTGTGACAATGGAACGCATGTTTCCTAAGTTTTTGAACATGGACGGCCAACTTGGTATCTTCCGTGCCAATGGTCGGCTTGGCTTTTGGGATAGCGCGAATTCTATTGGCGTGTCAGACTTAGATGATCTGACAGATTTTACGCCATCTATTCTTACTCTGGCCAATGTCATGTCATTTGATGCGGTCAAGGGCAGAATACAAATGATTCGTGGCAGCGGAAAAGGTTTCATTATCTATGCCACCAAGAGCATCATTTATTGCATTCAGGATGTGAACAACATCTTCTCCTGGGACAGCCAGACTGTTTTGGGCGATGTAGGTATTAGCTATGGTCGCCAAACTGTAGCATCTTCTCCTGATACTACACAGTTTGCTTCTACTACAGCCGGCCTTATGCGCATTGAAAATGGCAAGGCTGAGCCAATCGTACCAGAAGTCACTGATTTTCTGCGGCAAAGTAACTCGCCAATCTTTCTCAAGCTGATGGAAAATCGCTTCCTTGCACTGGAAGTACTTGACCCAGACTATCTGGATGGGTTAGTGGAATTCACTGAGAATGATGTTTACGAAGTGGATTACAATTTTCCAGGTGTGGATATTACGTTGCAAGATGCTGTAGATGATGCACTCTACGGCGGTGCACCTGCTTTCTGTTCGTTTATTGATGGCTTCGGCAAAGGTAAAGCTCCTGAACAAAAGCCTCTATTTGATCCAGGGGATAAAAAACCAGGGACATTCTATCAACCTCTGTATACTTGCCATTTGTCTACGAATGGAATCAAAGATGCAGACAATATTGTCTTTGGTGCTATCCCTTGCGCTACAATCAAACCTCCTGGCACGTCAGATCCTATCGGCGGTGAACAGAATTTTTGTCCTGTTGGCAATGCGGGCAAAACAAGCTTCTTGACCACAGATGCTACAAACAAGACAACCATTACTGGTGCGCAAGCATATATAGATGGTAAGTGGACTATTGAGCGCTTTGTTGCAGCGCAGACTGCACTCTGGAAGATGGAAGAGAAGGCCATTCCGAAGGTCATTGAAAAGCTGCTCAGCAAATCAGCAAATTCCTCTATGAGTGCTTTCAGTACTATTAAAGGACCACACTCTGATAACATAGAGTACTGTACTATTGGTCGCTATGTTACCAAGTATAGCGAACCACAATTCGGCCTCAAGAAATGCGAGTTCTGGCTGACACGTTATGCTATTGATGCTCTGGATATCAAACGTAAGATTATTACTAGCCAAGGCTCAGCTCCTTCTCCAGCAGCTACAACAGAACCCACGTTGGCAAAGTATCAAAGTGCAGGAGGTGGTACAAAGCGCGATACGGCAGCTGAATTGTGTGTTATTCTAAAACCAGCTAACCCTACTGTAAATATCGACGGAGCTGATCCTGGCCCTAAGTCTTCTGGTATTCACCCAGTAGGCTACTGCGGTGGTTTAATTGGTGATGCTCCTACAATTTATCATGGTTGGGAGTGTCTTAACCCACAAGAAACTGGTCCAAACATAGATGGTGTCTGCGTGAAGCCTGATGGTTTTAACAATTATACTAACTGGATGGCCAAGAATATTGCCGAAAAGCCAGATGATTTTGCTCCGATTCCGGAGACAGCTTACTGCACCTTGTCTGGCTGGAAATATACAAAGAATGACAACACAGAAGGTTTTATTGCGGCAGATGCTACATGCGTTGCACCTACTGTGTATCCATCTCCAAATGAGCCTTTTGCGGCAAATTATCCGTTTCCTCAGCCTCTGATGGATGATAATGGTAGCTTCTGCAGCAAGCCATTCGAACCCTTCATTATTCCTGGTACTCCTGATGTGACTGTCTATTGGCCTAACCAGACTCTGACGTTGCCGCCAGGCACCTTTCTGTTGCAAGATGGCTCTATCGGCCCCATCTATCCTGATATCTATGGTGCCTACGTCTACGATATGCAGTTTAAGAAATGGGGCAAGATGCAGTCGATGTACAAACTGCTGCTGGACTACTCGCCTATCAACACTGAAGCAGGCTCGGTCGTGGACTATGCACGCTTTGGTATAGTGGCTGGTGCGCTAGTTTCCAACGGCTCCGTGCGCCTATTTAACCAGTATCCTGATAAAAGCGAAATTACCTATGGTAAGATCGGTTATTATCGTCTGGGTTTTACAGACTGTCAAGAAGTGCGTTTGCAGATGGCTTCCAAGTCAACTGGCAATGTGACAATCACAGGAAGCCGCGGTGGAAAGAATCTGACGACGGATGTTTTGGCAACTCAGGCATTCGCTAATACCAATCAAGTGTTCTTGAACGGTGGCCCAGCAGCTCGCTGGTTTGATATTACCGTCTCTGGTATCTTCGACCTAGTAGGTTTGGAATTCAGAGGCTTTACTCGCGGAAGAAGGTAACACCATGGCAACTTCTCGTTATGCAACACAGGCGCCAGTTCAAGCGCCTGAGACAGTCAAGACTACTGGGACAACCTCAGGCACCAGTAGCCAAAACAGTTCACAGAATACGACGCAACATCAAGATAATGCGTCGCAGACTATCAACATGTCACCACAGAATCAGGCCATTCTTGGTGTTCTGATTCAACAGCTGCAGAATGGTGGCACCAAAGAACAGCAGCAACAGATTGCTCAGCGTCTTGCGGAAGAGAATGTTCTGCGTGCTCAACGTGCTGGCTATAGCAAAGAAGCTGCTTTTGGTGATGCTCAAGGAGCTGTCAGTGAGCAGATGCGAAAAGCTCTGGAAGCTACGCTGCCAAGTATTACTCGAAGTGCTGAAGGAGCTGGTACTAGCCAGAATGCACTGCGTGCTTTGCTTGTCCAAGATGCTGCAAACAAGGCTGCTGAAAGCTCTGCCACAGTTGGTTTGAACGCTGCTGTGCAGTATGGCGGCGTTAGCAACAATATCTCTGCCTTGCTAGAAAAGCTTCTGTCAACAGATTCTGGCGTGACTACCAGTCTTATCAATGCCCTGAATGTCTCGAAGGGTGCAACGACATCTACTACTGGCTCTACTGATACAACTGGTACACAGACTGGTTCACAGCAGGGTACTACTACGCAACAAACCAATACTGTGCAGAACACCAATGGTGGATCTCCTACTGCTGGTAATTCTGGTAACGCAAACAGCGGTGGTATGCAGTACTTTGGTCCGCAGCAGACTGATCAAAGCATTGCTCTTGATAACACCAAGTATGCTGGTAGTTCAATATTCAACATGCAAGCGTTGCAAGACTTGCTGGGCGGTAACAGCCTGGCCACTCGTAATACCTTCTAACGAATTAGTTAAGGACAGAATCATGGAACTCACAGATCTTCTACAATTTGGTGGTAAGCTCAATGGTGTGCCTACTAACCCGGAAGGTACTCCGTCTCCTTACGCTTCGGATGCAGAATGGGCTGCGTGGCGTAAGAAGCAAAAAGAGATGGTAGCTTCTCAAGATGCTCCCAAAGTTGCAGCTTCTGCTTCTGCTACTGATGCTCGCCAACTCACAAAAAATACTGACGTTACGTCTTTGCTTCAGCCACAAAACGATAAGATTGCCGCGCAAGCACAAGAACACATGGATATTCAGAGTCTGTTGACGGGAGAGCGGATGACAGCTGCTAATTATTCTAACAATGGGGATGGTATTCAGCAGTTACTGAATAGTGGCAATAGCCAGTCACTGGTTTATACAGCTCCATCAAATCCAGCTGCTGATCGAGTGAACAATGGCATTGGCCCATCTGTCGGAGTAAAAGCTACTGTAGATGCCAATGGCCAGGTCTCTTTGACCAATATAGATGCTAATACCGGTACTGTCTTACCTCGTGGTATGCTTGGTACTGCTCCCAATACCCCATCAACAGTGGCTGCTATTCTTAACCAACTTGGCCAGACGACAGATGCTGATACAGCTCGTGGCCTAGGTGCATCTTTTCGTGAGGCTCTGGCCCGAGAAACTACTGCGATTCAAACGCAGGCTCTGTCTTTGTCGCAAAAGAAGCTTGGCGTACCGGGCCTCGAAGACCAACTGCGTCAGGCTGAAGCTGCGGACCGAGCAGACCCAATGTGGGTTCCTGGCATTGGTGATTCTTCTTATACGGCCAAGATCAGGACGGCTTTGGATGTGGCTCGGAATGCAGCCGATTCAGAAGCCACACGCTTTTTGGCTACGAACAGTAGCATGGCTGGGCTTAAAGCCGCTTCTAAAACAGCAGAGCTGGAACTAGCTCGTGTGGACAAGATTGACTTGCGTAAGCAGACTATTGAAGATCGTTCTGCGGCCTCTGCTGATCTATTCAAACAGAACCAACAAGTAAGGTCAGATCAGAAGGCTGAAGACAAAGCTACGCAAGATGCTGCTATTACGGCCGCAATGACTAGTACTATGCGTGGCAGAGTTATTCAGATGTCTGGAGGTGATATCAACGCATCTGGCGACGGTATCGACTTTCCAGCTATTCTGAAACTTCATGCAAAAGACAAGGCATACATGGAAGCTGTGCAAGCTCCGGACGAGAAGCTGCCAATGCTGGCAGTCGGCGGCAACCAGTACGCCAAGAACCTTGTGATTGCTCAGGAACAGCAGAAGACTGGGCAAGACCCCGAGATCATCAAGAACAAGTTGGAGAAAATTCAGCAACTCAGTCTGAGTCCCAGCGTCGTCAAGGATTCTCTGCTGGCCATAGCCAAGGGCAATCCAGAAGCGACTGCTGCAGCCCAGAAGGAAATTGCTAACTTCCATCAGAAGCTGCTGTCTGAGAATGCAGATGAGAAAGAAGCTGCGCGGCAACAGCGTATCCAAGCGGCCATCAATATGGTGCGCATTCAGTCTGGTCAAGACTTCATGAACAAGGTTGACACGTGGAAAAGTATCGACCCTGCATTGAATGCTGCAATGGACGAGGCTTTCAAAGCTACTGGTGGCAAGAAGCTGCCTGACGTCTTGGCTGCCTACACGGGTTCTACTACCGGCGCAGAGTACTTGGCCAAGGTCAGCACCTTCAACCAGCTGATGATTGGCGCTGCCACGAAACAGAAGGACAGTCTGTTTGGTATGCCGGATTACCGGGCTGCTACCGCTATGGTGGCCAATTCGGCAAGGAACAGTGGCGCTATTGCTAGCATTATGCGTCAAGCAAGTAGCGTAGCTCATAACCTGGATTACAGTTATATCCTTCCACCACAGCTTGGGATTCCTGCTTTGTTAGGCAATACAATGAGGCAGCAAGCCGATGTACCAACTATTGATCCTGCAACGGGCAAGCCCTTCGGAGCACAATAATGGCTAATGAATTTGACAGCGAACTGAATCTTGGCTATCACACTAATGTTCAAGACCAGACTACTCTGTCTGTGGCTGATGTATTGGGTGCTGCCACGGCAACAGTGGTTGATGCAGGAGCTAGTATTTGGAACAGTTTGCCTTTAACCGAGAACGTGGATACTTCCGCGTTATTGGGCCGAATTTCCAATGATGCTTTGAATGTTTACAACGAGCATCCTGATGCCATTCATACTGCCAGCTTTGTTGCTGGTATGTTTTTGCCACTGGGCGTAGCTACCAAGACCATGACTGTTATGCGGTCTGGTTCTAAAGCTGTAAACTGGTTTACTTCAGCTGGCCGTGCTGCTGATTTTGAAAAAGCTACTGCACTGTTCGAAGCAGCTCAAGGTGCTACGTCAGAGTACAGAACTCTGCAACGTGGTATTTTTGCTAAGAGTACTCTGAATGCAGCGCTAGATGCTGTGGCAGGTGAAGTTGCTGTAGTGGCTACGATGCACGCTGCACCAATGATGGAAGACTACTTCAAAAATCCAGTAGAAAACTTCGGTCTTAGCATTGCCTTAGGCGGAGTTCTTGGTGGTGTTATTGGCCATGTGGGTGATCGCTTTGCCTTGAAACAACTTACTGGCGCTGTTGAAGAAGGAGCTATTGGTAAGGTATTCGGAGGCTTAAAGCCTGTAGTTCCTAGCAATACTAATGCTGCGGCCTTGCAAATTCAAGACATGAACATCAAGAACCTACAGGAGATGATTGACCTTGGTAAAGAGGCCGGTAAGACTGTGGAGAATGACTTGACCCTATCTTACGCTAACAAGGTGCAACTGCAGTTAAAGACGCAACAGGCTACATTGTTCGACACCCTGGTAAGTCCAGACATTCAGAGTCTTTCTCGCGTAGAGAAAGATGCGTTTATGCGCACTATTATTGACAAGCCCGAAATGCTAGGTGTGGAGAAGATCAAGTTGTTGACTGAAGGTGACTTTGAAGCGGCTAAGTTGGTCAAAGCTCCGAAGTTTGCTCCTGATCTTGAGCCCTCATTGTCAGCTGTAAACAAAGCTGGTGATACTGTTAGCAAGGATGCAGTCTATGATCCTAAGACTGGTCTTTACATGACCAAGTCTGACATGGTTCACTACGCTACAGCAGTAGTGTACGAGAAGAATGGCGTGCAACTAGCCAAAGAACTTCCATCTAATTTCGGCAAGATTCCAAATTACGACTATTCTCTTGAGCTTGCCAGCAAAGGTTCTGCCGAGATTGACAAGGACTTCATCGCAGCTTTTCATAAAATTGACCAGATGGAAGCCACTGACTTGGCTAAGCTTACCATCTCTAAAGACGATGCTCCTGTGCTGAATGCATTAATAGCCAAGCTGCGTTCAGATCCTGAATTGGCTAGAAAGCTCAAGATTAAGGTAGCAGATGCTGTACCATTAAATCAGGCAATCATTGCCGAAAAGAATCAAGCATTAACTATAGCAGGTGCACCAGCTGATTATGTTATGGGAGTGCAGAAGTTTGCGGGAGATTCTACTGTTACTAAATACGCCCCGTTCGGAGCTGATCCATTAACCCCAGGCGGATACAATAAACTCATAGGAGCTCAAAAAGAAGCTGGAGCTATGTTACGTGATTGGATTGCAGGCAATGGTGTTCATAGTATGAGGCAAGCTGCTACGAATTTCTTTGCCAAAGGATACGCATACGGCAGTGTCAAAACAGATACAGTACTTGCGCATTCTGCTAAAGTTTTTGGTGAAATCTATAACTCAGAAGGCTCTAAAGCTTTACGTTCCCAATTTCAATCATTGGCTGACTCTGATGGATATGTGTATCTTTATCGTGGTTCTAAAGCTCCAGACCAAACTATTCGCGGACATGCCCCTGTAGAATCTTACAGCACCAATCCAACAAAAAGTTCTGAGTTTGGTACTACCCGGCTGTACAAAGTGCATGTGGAAGATATTGTTGCTGGTTTTCAGGATGTAGCTGGACATAGTGGTATCCGCCGCAACGAGATTATGGTAGCTGCAGGTGCCAGGCCCATTGAAGCAACATTATCCAAAGATGGAAAAACTGTCTTTCAGCGTGCCCAAGCTGCCACCATTGCACAATCTTCCAATACGCAGGGTAAGTTTTTGCCTGACTTAGAAGATATGCTTTCTACTTGGAAGCATGAAAACGTAGACTCTTTGATGGCACAGGGTTTTCCTGCGCAAAGCATTGCAATCAAGACCAATACACCAATTGATGTTATCGAGCGTTACATGGGCATGTCTGCCGGCAAGGATGCTTGGGATGTAGCTACAGTCTGGGGCCACAATGTAGAAGGCTCTGACAAGATTGGCATGCTCTATAATAACAAAGATGCTATTGCTGAGTCTCTTGATCTCAAGCACATGCCGCTTGTCCTATCCGGGAATCTGAGGAAGAATCCTCTTATTGCTGGCTTTACGACATTGGATAGTAGGACTATGTCCAATATAAATCGGGAGTTCCTCGTCACTCGCATGATGAAGAGCACAAGCGATACTGTCAAGCAAATGGCAGATTGGTTTTACAAGGACAACTTTATTCAAACGGTGGATATTATCGCTGCCGAACTAGGTAAGATCAACAATGAATTCGCAGGAACCCGCGGCATCAATAGCTTCGACTTCTTTGCTCGAAACATGGGTTCAGTAGGTCCTGCCGCGGCTGCCATCAGTCAGGAGATTCAGAAGATTGGCAATACTGCTATTGGTCGTGTTGTATCTCCGATCAAAGACTTCATGGCAATGGCATCCAAGGATCCAGCGCACATCGTAGAATTTAACACGTTTTACAATGTTAATGCAAGGTTGAGTGGTTGGCGTATGTTTGATACTGAAACCGGCAAGATTATGCAAAAAGTGGATAGACTTGGTTCTGATGGCAAGCCAGTGCAAGTGCTAGAAGCTGTCAAGCTGAGCGGCGAAGATTATGTGGTGGCCACTAAGGAAGTTAGAAGCCTTATTACTGCTGCGCAAGACCAGGCACCAGAGCTTCGTGAGCTAATCAATACCAGCCGTAGAATCAAGGGTATGCCTGATGTCAACGACATTGGCCTCTGGGTACCTTCGTTCAATCCCACGAACAAGCACATTGGCTATGTGCACAATCTGACTGATGACTCTACGCAGCTTCTGTGGGGCCGCAATGAGGCTGAATTGGCGGATCGTGTCAAAGCCTACAACGAGTATCTGACCAACAATGGTATTCAGAATGTTCGTGTTATCAGCAGCAAGTCAGATCAGGCCAGCTGGAATCTTCTGAACGGTCGGTTGGATCCTATCCTAATGAAACAGGCTGATGTAACTATGCAGAAAAGTGGCGCTTCGGCCAGTGCGATCATCAGCACATCTACTGCCAATATGGCAGAAATGATAGGTGGCTACGAGCACTATATCACGGCCAACGTGAGGAATCTTGCTGAACTCAATATGTCCGAGATTACAGATAATCTTTACCGCATGAGCAAAATCAACACCGGGGGCTACGACAGCCAGCCGCTGACTGAAATTGCCAAGATGGTGAACAAGCCCAAGGATGCAGCTGCATCTGTGCGTAACACGTTACTGGGCCAATCCGGTTTGTCTGAATCTCCGTTGTGGAGTCAGATTAACAAAAGCTTTGAGACTGGTATTAACATTGCAACCAACACAGTGGCTGCTGCTTGGGATGCTTCAATAGCTCCACTTACTAAGAGTCTGTTTGGTAAAAACAAGGATCTCACAGTCGAACAGATGCGAAAGTTTAACTACGATGAGATGGCTATGGAGCTGAAAAGTAAGGGAATTGTTAATCCCTGGGCTGCTTTCGATGATGATGCAGCAAAGATGTTCAGCTTGGCTAACTTAGAAGATCATCCAAATACGAGCAAGCGTATTATTACTGCATCCAATGCGTTGGCTGCTACCGTGGCCTTGCGTTTTGGTGAGCTTGCCCAGCCTATCGTCAACATGATTTCTCTGCCAATCCTCACTGGATTAGCTGCGGCAAGTAGGATGCCAGAAACTTTCATGGGCGTAGCCAAAGGCACAGCTAATGTGTCAGGTACGCAAATTATGTTTGAGGGTGCAAGAGCAAGCAACAGTCCGCTATGGAAGCACCTTGATGATAAGTGGAGCAAAGCTGGTTATTACACGCCACTGGTATCAGAAGCTTCTGATGCGCTCAGAGCAAGTCGCAGCTTCGAGAAAGGACCAATTGCAACTATCGAGAACGCAATTGATTCCTCTTTTGTCAAGATAATGTCGAAGCCAGCTGACTATTCAGAATCTCTTGTGAGGCGTCAGACTATGTTCACAGGTGCAGTCCTTGCCAAAAGACTTTACCCTGAGTTGGATGACGTAGGCGTGACCATCTTTGCACGTGACTTCATGGATAAGGCTGTGGGAAACTTCCATGCTTCCCAAAGGCCCATATTCTTTCAAGGAACCCTTGGCACGGCCCTGGGGCTCTTCCAGACGTACTCTCTCACGTTGGGCCAAAGTATCTACCGCCAATTGGAAATGAAGAACTACAAAGCATTAGGCAAAGCTGCCTTGATGCAGACAGGTATCTTTGGTGCAGAATCGCTGCCGGGCTTCAAAGGTATTTCCAATCTGATTGGAGAACACTTCAGCGATGAGAATGTGGACTTGACCACAGGAACTTATCGTGCAATACCAGACAGAGCTGCTGACATGTTGTTGTATGGTATGCCCTCTAACCTGGGCCCATCCATTAGCACACGGGGAGATTCTGATCCTCGTTTTCCTAATGTCTTGGGCGGATTGCAGAATACTGTGGCCGTGAACTTTGTTCAGCAGACAACGAAGATGATCGGTTCTGTAGCTCAGGCTATGCAAGCTCCGAATCCAGATGTTGCCAGAGCACTTGGCCAGGCGATTAGCCTGCAGAACATGAGTAGGCCACTGGCTCGTGGGGCAGAACTGGCTACTGGGTACTCTGTGACACAGCAGGGCAATACGGTGCAGGTGCCTGAGGAAGTCTGGACAATGACTGGCATCGCTGCGCGGATACTTTCTACTAGACCACAAGAGGAACAGAAATTAAGAGAGGCCATTCACCTGAATACCTACTATGGTGCAGTGGACAGAAAAGACAGGGACAAGCTTACTGACCAGCTTAAGACTTCTATCAGGAATGATACTTTAGATGAAACAAAGCTGGCCAAGTGGAGTGACGAGTATTTGCGGCACGGTGGTACTGCGCAAGGCTGGCGATCTGCTGTTAACACAGCAATTGCTAAGACAGATGCTCCAGGCAAAGATGGTTTAATTGAGAAGCTTAAACCAAACAATCCTCTAAACTTCATGATCCACGGACTGGATGGTTACTAAGAATTCTACAAGAATAGAGAAAAGCCCCAAGGACTCAGGTCTAAGGGGCTTTTCTCATGGTTGCTGCATTAGCCAACGGATTGCTTGTTCTTCTGCAATGCGACGTGTGCGATAACTATTTTTTGGATACGCCACTTTTGTGCAATCTGATAATCTTGGCTTAAGATTTTGCTTTGGTACTGTTCTATCCAATCTTGTGTCTCGTGCGCTACCATTAAATAGGCTTTGCTTGGGTTCTTTAGAACTTCTTGGCCCGGGATATACAGTTGCCATATTGCATTCCTGATGTAGCTTGGCAGAATAAACCAATGCTGTTTACAGCCCCACAAGGATGGAACAACTTTTATTTTACAGTCTTTCCAATGGCATGTATGCTGAAGTACAATCATATAATGTTACCTTCCTTATCAAAGTTGGGAAACATACCAAAGAACTCAACGTACTTGATCTTGAAGTCGTCTTTGATAAGTGCACGTTGTACCGCCGTTGAAAAGAAGACAATCTCACCTTCAATCCAGCATTCCAGGTCAAGGGTAAGAGGATTGTGTCGCACGCCAGACCATTTTTCAGCAGCAAGCTCTGAAGGGACTTTGTAGTCTGGATGATTGGGCCGAGGAATGTTTTCGGTCTTTGCATTCGGGTCAAAGATAATGACCTTGCTGCGTTCCTTGTCGTTAGCGGCCATGATACTTGATCTCGATTTTGTGCATCTCAGCACGGTTATAAACCATCATGGCCATATTGGCCACGTCGATTGCTTCTTCCATGACACGCTGGACTATGTAGTTGTGTTCAGTGGCTTTT